>WNGK01001930.1_pt1 | contig 22379 bp, 26 predicted proteins | sample 5400601 | NCBI WGS metagenome assembly WNGK01 (sample SAMN13153376, study PRJNA577476) | soil metagenome | isolation source: 60 cm soil or saprolite under Garry oak tree replicate 1 | place: USA:California | collected 2016-06-15
TGGAGCCCGAGGGGGGATTCGAACCCCCGACCTGCCGATTACGAGTCGGCTGCGCTACCACTACGCCACTCGGGCCGGTGCCGGGAGGCCTGGGCCTCCGAGCCGGGCCGAGTGTATCGGAGGCCGCTCGGGAGCTTCCAGCGAGATCGGGTGGTCAGCGGATGGTGAGGCGGGCCATCGCGGAGGGGGCGCCGTGGAGGGCTGCCTGGAGGGACAGGAATGCGGCTTCGAGGGTGAGCTGGGGCGAGGCGCCGATGGCCAAGCGGCGGTCGGCCTCCTCCAGCGCCGCGGCGGCGCGGATCGCGGCGGCCGGCCCGGCGACCCCCGCGGCCGCGCCGATCCCAACGGTCCCGGCCCCGCCGATGCCTGCGGCGGCGCCCGGCCCGGCCGCGCCCGAGCCGGCGAGGCGGGCGGTGGTGGCGGCGCGGTCGGGGTGGGTGAGGGAGGAGCCCTCGACCTGACCGCCGCCGGCGAGCAGGGCCATGTCCCTGTAGAGGCCGAGCAGGTCGGCCAGGGCGTCGCGGATGGCGTCGAAGCGTACCCGGCGCAGCTCGCGGCGGTGGCGCGTCTCGATCCGCCTGCGCAGGGCGCCGCTGCCACGCCCCTTCCCGTAGGTCCCCTCGAAGTCGGCCAGCTCGACGGCCTGCCGCTGCTTGGACGCGGCCATCGCCTGGTCGGCCTGGGCGAGCACGGCGGCCGCGGCGGCCATCGCATCGGAGGCGCGCCCGCTGGCCAGTGACCCGGCCAGGTCGAGAACGGTCGCGCGGCGCAGGCGGACGGCCTCGTCGGTGAGCAGCTCGCGGGCCCTGTTGAGACGACCGTGACTGGCGGCGGCCGCCCAGGCGGCCTGCTCAGCCTCGATCCCGAGCTGAGAGGCCAGCGCCTCCGCCAGAGCCGCCGGTGGCAGGCTGGCGAACGCCAGCGTCCGGGCGCGCGACGGGATCGTGCTGACCAGCGCCTCGATGCTGCGGGCCACGAGCACGAACACCACCCCAGGCTGCGGCTCCTCGAGGACCTTCAGCATCGCGTTGGCGGCGGCGTCGGTCATCCGATCGGCCTCGTCCAGGATGAACACGGCCACGGGTGCCTCGTGGTGGGAGCGGGACGCCTCTTCGCGGAGCGCGCGGACGTCGTCGACCAGCAGGTTGTCCCCCTCCGGCATGACCAGGTGCACGTCGGGGTGGACTCCGCGCAGGACGCGCCGACAGGTGTCGCAGGTGCCGTCCCCGCCGGACGGGCAGTTGAGCGCGGCCGCGAATACGCGCGCGGCGTGCAGCTTGCCGACGCCGGGAGGCCCGACGAACACCCAGGCGTGGATCACCCGATTGGACCCGACGGCCTCGCGCAGCACGGCGACCTCTTCCTCGTGGCCGACCACCTGATCCCATACGCTGGCCATCAGCCGCTCCCCAGGCCGCGCAGCACCGCCGCCCGGACCTCGGCCGCGACCCGGTCTACAGGTGCCGCCCCGTCGATCACCACGAACCGGTCCGGGTCCGCGGCGGCCAGGTCGAGGAACCCCTGCGCCACCCTCTGATGGAATTCGAGGTCCTGGCGCTCGATGCGGTCGCGGCCGCCGCGCTGGCGCGCGAGCCCCTCGGCCGGATCGACCCGCAGCAGCACCACCAGGTCGGGCAGGAGCCCCTCGGTCGCGAAGCCGTTGATCGCCGCGACCGGCTCCAGGCCGAGGCCGCGCGCGGCACCCTGGTAGGCGAGCGACGAGTCCAGGTAGCGGTCGCAGAGCACGACCTCGGCACGCTCCAGCGCTGGACGGATCACCTGCGCCACGAGCTGCGCACGCGCCGCGGCGAACAGCAGCGCCTCCGTCCGGGCGTCGAGCGTCGAGGCAGGGTCGAGCAGGATCGACCGCACCTGCTCCCCCACCGGCGTGCCGCCAGGCTCCCGGGTGGTCACCACCCGGCGGCCCGCCTTCTCGAGGGCCTGCCGCAGCAGCTCGACCTGCGTGGACTTACCAGCGCCCTCGACGCCTTCGAAGGCGATCAGCCGGCCTTGGCTCGGGGAGGGCACGGGCGGATGCCGCTCAGGCGCTGGCCAGCGCCGCCACCGCGACCTGAGTGCCGCACTTGGCGCAGGTCGCGTTGTCGGGGTCCTTGTCGGGCACGAGCAGACCGCCGCACGCCGGGCAGGGCTGGCTCAGTGGCGCCTGCCATACGGCAAAGTCGCAGTCGGGATAGCGGTTGCAGCTGTAGAAGGTCTTGCCACGCTTGGTGCGCTTGGACACGACCTGCCCCTGCCCGCACTTGGGGCAGGGGCCGTACTCCTGCTCGGCCAGGTTCTTGATGCCCCGGCACTTGGGATAGTCCGAGCACCCGAGGAACGGACCGAAGCGGCCGCTCCGCTTGACCATCGGCTTGCCGCACTTGGGGCAGGGCACGTCGGTCAGCTCAGGCTCCGGCCGGTCCGCCTCGTCGGCCGACTGCTTGGCGTTGCGGCGGTACTTGCAGTCCGGGTAGCGGCTGCAGGACAGGAACCACCCGTAGCGGCCCCACTTGCGAACCAGCTTGGCGCCCGTCTCGGCGCCGCACTCGGGACAGACCTCGTCGGTCGCCTCCTCGGGCCGGGAGACCTTCTCCTGCCGTTCGGCGATGGTGTCCTCGACCTCGACAAAGAACGTCTTGACCACCGGCTCCCACGGCTTGGCCCCGCTGGCGATGCGGTCCAGGTCCTCTTCCATCTCAGCGGTGAAGCCGAGGTCGATGACCTTGGGGAAGACGTCGGCGAGCAGGTCGGTCACGACCATGCCGACGTCCTCGGGGTGGAAGCGCCTGGCGTCCAACCGGACGTACTTGCGCTCGAGCAGGGTCGAGATGGTCGTCGAGTAGGTCGACGGCCGGCCGATGCCGTGCTCCTCCAGGGCCTTGACCAGGCTGGCCTCGGAGAAGCGCGGGGGCGGCTCTGTGAAGTGCTGGTCCGGGCGCAGCTCGACCAGGTCAAGCACCTGCCCGACCTCCAGCTCGGGCAGCAGGCCGGCCTCCTCCTCGGCGGCGTCGTCACGACCCTCGAGGTAGACGCGCACGAAGCCGTCGAAGCGCATCACCGAGCCGGACGCACGGAACACCAGATCCTGGGCGCCGTTGCCGGCCGGGTCGCCGGAGCCACGCGCCTCGACGTCGACCGTGGTCTGGTCGTAGACCGCCTGGGCCATCTGCGAGGCGACCGCACGCTTCCAGATCAGCTCGTACAGTCGCTGCTGGTCGCGCTCGAGGTGGCCGTTCAGCGACTCGGGCGCGCGGCCGGTCTCGGTCGGCCGGATCGCCTCGTGCGCCTCCTGTGCCGACTTCGCCTTGGTCTTGTGCTGGGTGGTGCGGACGTAGTTGTCGCCATAGCGCTCGCGCACCAGCGTGGCGATCTCGTCCAGAGCGGCCTGCGCCAGCGCGACCGAGTCGGTACGCATATAGGTGATGAGGCCGACCGCGCCCTCGCCGGGCAGGTCGACGCCCTCGTAGAGCTGCTGGGCGACCGCCATCGTCTTCTTGGAGGAGAAGCCCAGCTTCCGGGCGGCCTCCTGCTGCAGGGTCGAGGTGGTGAACGGCGGCGCGGCGCTGCGCTTGCGTTCGCTCTTGGTGACGTCCTTGACCACCCAGGTGGCGCCGCGGGAGCGCTCGGCGGCGGAGGCGGCGCTGCCCTCGTCGCCCAGGACGAACTTGTTCTTCTCGCCGACCGGGTACCGGGCGTGGACCGCCTCTTCGCTGGCGGTCAACAGGTCGGCCTCGAGGCTCCAGTACTCGCGGGGCTTGAAGGCCTGAATCTCGCGCTCGCGGTCCACGATCATCCTGAGCGCGGCCGACTGGACGCGCCCAGCCGAGAGGCCGGCGCGGACCTTGCGCCACAGCACCGGCGAGAGCTTGTAGCCGACGATCCGGTCGACCACCCGGCGCGCCTGGTACGCGTCGACCAGGTCGCCGTCGATGTCGCGCGGCTCGGCGAAGGCGCGGCGGACCGCCTCCGCGGTGATCTCGGTGAAGCTCACCCGGCGGATGGCGTCGGCCGTGAGCTTGGCTGCCTCGGCGATGTGCCAGGCGATCGCCTCGCCCTCGCGGTCGGGGTCGGTCGCGAGGAAGACCTGCTCAGCCGACTTGGCCGCCTTTCGGATGTCGGAGACGACCTTCTTGCCACGGGGGGTCACCTCGTAGGTGACCTCGACGCCATGGTTGAACTCGACCGCGAAGTCCGACTTGGGAAGGTCGCGGACGTGCCCCATGGAGGCAACGACCGAGTAGTCCTTGCCCAGATATTTTCCGATGGTCTTCGCCTTTGCAGGCGATTCGACCACGACCAGGTTACGTGCCAATCCAGCGTCCTTTAGCGTTCAGGTGATGCTCCGAGGGGCGGACGGCGTAGTGTCGCCGACACCCCCGCCGCTCTGTCAAGGCTCACACAGCGTGCCGATATTCCCGGGCTCTGTCATCCGGCTATCCACACCCCCCGCCACCAGGGCGGGTGTCCTGCGGGCGGCTCGGGGCGATGACCGCAAGCCGATTACGACGCGCGCGAGGCCGCTGCTGGCAGATCCTCCTGGGGCTCGTCGTCGCCGGCGGCAATGGCACTGCCGGCGTGCGAGGAGCGCCACAGCGCCCAGCCGAGGATACCAACGGCCACGACCCCCACCACCACGCGCAGGGCGATATTGTCCGCGTAGGTCACCACCGTCGGCGCGATCAGCACCGAGACCAGGTTCATCACCTTGATCAAGGGGTTCAGAGCCGGGCCGGCGGTGTCCTTGAACGGGTCGCCGACGGTGTCGCCGATCACGGTCGCCTTGTGCGCCTCGGAGTTCTTGCCGCCGTGGTGGCCGTCCTCGACGTACTTCTTGGCGTTGTCCCAGGCGCCGCCGGCGTTCGACAGCATCACCGCCAGCAGCTGGCCGGTCAGGATCGCGCCGGCCAGGTACGCGCCCAGCGCCTCCTGCTTGAGGATGAAGCCGGTGGCGATCGGCGTCAGCACCGCCAGCAGGCCGGGCGTGAGCAGCTCGCGCAGCGAGTCGCGGGTGCAGATGTCGACCACAGCGCTGTAGTCGGGCCGCTCGCTGTAGTCCATGATCCCGGGGTGGTCGCGGAACTGTTTGCGGACCTCGAACACGACCCGGCCCGCGGCGCGGCCGACCGCGCGGATCGCCAGCGCCGAGAACATGAACGCCACCGAGCCGCCGATCAGCAGGCCGACCAGCACCTCGGGCCGGTCGACGCGGATGTCGACCAGGTTGGCGGACAGCCCGGCGTTGAGCAGGGCCTGCCTGAAGGAGCCGAACAGGCTGGTGGCGGCGATCACCGCGGTGGCGATGGCGATGCCCTTGGTGATGGCCTTGGTGGTGTTGCCGACCGCGTCGAGCTTGGTGAGGACCTGGTTGCCGCGCTCGTCGACCTCGCCGGACATCTCGGCGATGCCCTGGGCGTTGTCGCTGACAGGGCCGAAGCTGTCCATCGATACGATCACGCCGACGACCGACAGGATCCCCATGCCGATCAACGAGATCAGGTAGAGCTGGTAATCCAGGCCGTGCGAGGAACCGAGCAGCACGGCGCCCATGATCGCCAGCACGATCGCCAGCAGGGCGTAGACGCTCGACTCGAGCCCCGTCGCGAAGCCGGCGAGCACGGTGGTGGCCGGCCCGGTCTCCGAGGCGTCGGCGATCTCCTGCACCGGCTTGTACTGCGTGGCCGTGTAATAAGCGGTCATGAGCTGGATCACGCTGGCGAGCGCGATGCCAAGCACCACGGCCACCAGCGGGCGCCAGTCCTTGACATAGGTGAGCGCGATCACGCCGACCAGCACCGCCGACAGCAGCGCCGCCAGGAAGAACCCGCGGTTGATGCTCCGCATGGCGTTTTCGTCCTCGGAGCGCGGCCGGACCACCCAGATGCCGACGATCGAGGCGAGGATGCCGCCGCCCTGGATGATCAGGGGGAACAGCAGCCCGACCACGGGCTTGTCGGGGAAAGCCGCGACGCCGAGCACGATCGCGGCGACCAGCGTCACGGCGAACGACTCGAACAGGTCGGCGGCCATGCCGGCGCAGTCGCCGACGTTGTCGCCCACGTTGTCGGCGATGGTGGCGGCGTTGCGAGGATCGTCCTCGGGGATCGACTTCTCGACCTTGCCGACCAGGTCGGCGCCGACGTCGGCGGCCTTGGTGAAGATGCCCCCGCCGACGCGCATGAACATCGCCAGCAGGGCGGCGCCGAACCCGAAGCCGAAGAGCACGTTGGCCGCCTGGCCCTTGTAGGCGATCACCACGATGGTGGCGCCGAGCAGGCCGAGGCCGACCACGAACATGCCGGCGACCCCACCGGTGCGGAAGGCCAGCGGCATCGCCTTCCGCAGGCCGCCGGTGTTGGCCGCCGCGGCCACGCGGATGTTGCCCCGCACCGCCAGGTTCATGCCGGTGAACCCGGCCAGCGCGGAGAACCCCGCGCCGAACAGGAACGCGACCGAGCGGGCGATCCTGATCGAGGTGGAGTCGGCGCTCAGCACCAGCAGCAGGAAGAACAGGAGCACGACGAACACCGACAGCGTGCGGAACTGCCGGGTCAGGTAGGCGCGGCTGCCCTCCTGGATCGCCCGGCCGACCTCGCGTATCTTCTCGCCGCCCTGATCGGCGGCAAGCACCTGCCTGACCAGGATGTAGGCCACCAGCAGCGCGACCAGCGAGACGACCAGAACGGCATAGAGCGCGAGGTTCTCACCTGCCGTGAACTTGACGTGGAAGGCGCCCTCCTGAGCGAGTGGCCCTACCTGGCCCAATTCGACCTCCTCGACACCCCGCCCGGTGGGGCGGCCGAAAACCTCTCATAGCGCCCGAGCCACCCGAGCCCGGACGAAACGTCGATCGGAACACGATGGAACGCGGATACCACCACGGCCCCGCCCTGCCACTGTGGAGCGACACGTCAGCGGTTCTGGCGCCGTGCGTGCCCGCCAGGATTGGGCGGATGATAGCTAGCCAAGTCGACGCCCGGCAACCCTTCGCGCTGGTACGAGGCCTTTCGGGTGGCTGGCGCCCCACGCTCGGTGGTCAATCGACGGTGCCGGCCGCGACGCGGACCCAGAAGCTCGTGCGGTGGCCGCCGCCCTCCAGGGGAGCGCTGTCGAGGCCGTCCACCAGCGCTCCCACCAGCGCCAGGCCGAACTGCCGGTCGTCCAGGTCCTCCATGTCGAAGCCGCCGACCTTGCGGCCGTCGAGCGGCGCGCGGTCGCGGACCTCGACGCCGAACCGCTCAACGTCCTCTATCAGGTCCAATTCGATCGGCGAGGACAGGCCGGCTCTGGCGAGATCGGCGACCGCCACGGCGCAGGTCTCGGAGACGGCGACCTTGAGGTCCTCGATGCCCTCCTCGTCGATGCCGGCCTTGCGGGCGACGATCCCGACGACCAGGCGGATGGTGCCCAGCAGGCGCGCCTGCGGCGGGAAGGCGAGATGGACGGTGGCTTTCCGCACCGCACCGTCGCTCAGCTCGTCACCGCTCACCGGCATCTCGCTCACGGGTTACCGGCCACCGCCCGATCCCGCGATCGCGTCCTCGACGGAGTCGTGGATCGGGAACACCTTGGTGAGTCCGGTGATGCGGAAGATCTTGAGGATCTTGTCCTGCGTGCAGACAAGCTCCAGGGACCCGTCGTGGTTGCGGACCCGCTTGAGCCCGCCCACCAGCACGCCAAGCCCCGTCGAGTCGAGGAAGTCGACCTTCTCCAGGTCGACCACCAGGTGGTACGAGCCCTCGTTGACCAGCTCGATGAGCTTCTCTCGCAGTTTCGGGGCGGTGTAGACATCGATCTCGCCAGCCACCTCGAGGACCGCGTGGGCCCCCTGCTTGCGCACCTTCAGGTCGAGGTCCATCCCGTCTCCAGTCTCTTTCACCGCTTGCCACGCACACTCTCCCGCAACGCCCGGGAGGCTAGCGCATGCCCGCCGCGCTTGCCGGCCCGCTCACCTGCGGGTAGCCTACGCCATCGCTCATGCCGTACCCAGTGCCTGGTCAGCGCCGAGGCCGGGTGCAGCGCCGAGGTCGGTGCGTCGAGTCCCGGGCCTCGGGTCCCTATTCTCGCTCGGGTCCCATCTCGACCTTGCAGCAAAGGAGCACCCGCGTGTCCCCCCGCATGAGAGTCCCCGCCGTGCTGCTGGTCGCTGTGGCTCTGCTCCTGGCCGGTTGCAGCTCCGGCAAGAAGCATCAGGCCGCCCCCACGTCCACGACCCCCACGACCGGCGCGCCGGTGGCGGGGCCGCTGCGCGTGAACCTCGCCACCACCGCACGCGGACCGGAGCGAGGGTTCAATCCCAGCCAGGCGGCCAAGCAGGCCAGCCCGGACCTGCAGAAGTTCCTGACCCGCTACCTGACGGTGGCGTTCCTCCAGCCCGCGCAGGCCAAGTCGGGCTGGAAGGACCTGCTCGGCATGTTCGACGCGCCGGTCCGCACCACCGCCAAGCAGCAGCTCGACGCGCTCGCGCTGGGTAGCACGGCCGCCAAGGTCACCCAGGTCCGGCCCGGCAAGGCGGACGCTCGCGCGGTGGTGTTGTTCGTCAACGGGCACCCGGCCGCGGCGACGGTGCAGCTCAGCTTCAACGGCACCGCCGACTCCGCGCAGGGAAGCGGGCCGGTGCGGCTCCGCGCAACCCTCCACCTCCTGGGCGGGCAGCCTGGCTGGCGGATGGCCGCCTACAATTCGCAGACGGGAGGCGAGGCCCGATGACCGCCACCCTCCGGCGCCGCCGGGCGCTCGTGGTGCTGGCCGCGCTGCTGGGTGCGACCGTGCTGGTCACCAGCCTGGCGCTGGTCACCGGCTCTCACCACGCCAGCGCGCAGCCGGCCGTCACCATCCAGCGGGCGCACAGCGGCAAGGCCACGCCGAGCCTGAAGGGCCGGGTCACCTTCCTGGTGATCGGCTCCGACTCGGGAGCGCCCAAGTTCGGCCGTGGCGGCACCGCCGCGGGCGGCCGCGCCGACGCCATCCATCTGGTGGTGCTGGACACCGCCAAGCGCCGCGGCATCTCGATTGGCTTCCCGCGCGACAGTTTCGTCTCGATCCCGGGGCACGGCACCAACAAGATCAACTCGGCCATGTCGTTCGGCGGGCCGCCGCTGCTGATCCGCACCATCGAGCAGCTCACCAGCATCAACGTGGACTACTACGCGCTGACCTCATTCGACGGGCTCACCGACCTGGTCAACAAGGTCGGCGGCGTCACCGTCGGGGTCGACCAGAACCTGGTCGACAGCTTCTCGGGCGCCAACTTCCGCAGGGGCACCCAGCGGCTGAACGGGGCGCAGGCGCTCTCGTACTCGCGAGCCCGCCACGGCACGCCCCAGGGCGACCTCACCCGTTCCAAGCACCAGGGGCAGGTGCTCCTCGGCGGGCTCGGGACCTTCCAGCAGCAGGTGGCCAAGGACCCGATGCAGGTCATGAAGTGGCTCGCGGCGATGCAGGACGAGGTCCAGGTCAACCTGCCCTTCACCGAGACGCTGCGGCTGGCCCTGTACGCCACCACCGTCTCGCCGAGCCGCATCAACAACGTGGTCGCCCCCGGGACGCCCGGCAACGCCGGAGGCGCCTCGGTTGTGCGCCTGCAGCCCGCGGCGTTCGCCCTGTTCAACCGCGTCAGGCACGGCCAGTTCAGCTAGCGGCGGAGTGGGCTCCGGGGTCGGAGTGGGCTCCGGGGTCGGGGTGGGCTCCGGGGTCGGGGTGGGCCGGCGGCGGCGCCGCCGCTGCGCTCCACGCGCTGTGACGGTTCCGGTGGTGGTCGGCTGGCCGGGGGCAACCGCGCTCCGTGGTGTCCGGGGCGTGACTACCATGGCGGGGTGGTCGACCCTGCCAGCCTGATCGAGGACCTCTCCAGCGACCCCGACTACCGGGGTCAGCTCGTCCACGTCGAGCGCCTGCCCGCCAGGAGGGCACGCCGGGTCGGGCTGCCGGACGACCTCCCCGACGTACTGCTCAGCCGCCTGCGGGGGCGCGGCATCGAGACCCTGTGGAGCCACCAGGCCGAGGCGATCGCGCTGGCCCGCTCCGGCACCAACGTGGTGGTCGCTACCGGGACCGCCTCCGGCAAGAGCCTCTGCTACCAGCTTCCGGTGTTCGAGGCCCTGCTGGCCGAGGGCCATCGCACCGCGCTGTACCTGGCGCCAACCAAGGCGCTCGCCCACGACCAGCTCCGCGCCATCCGGTCCTTCGCGCTGACCGGCGTCCGTGCTGCCTCCTATGACGGCGACACGCCGGCCGAGGAGCGCCCCATGGTTCGGCGCAACGCCAACCTCGTGCTCACCAACCCCGACATGCTCCACCAGGGGATCCTGCCCGGTCACGAGCGCTGGAGCGCCTTTCTCGGCCAGTTGGCGCTGGTGATCGTCGACGAGGCCCACACCCTGCGCGGGGTGTTCGGCTCGCACGTGGCCGCCGTGCTGCGGCGCCTGCGGAGGCTGGCGAACCGCTACGGCGCCGACCCGACCTTCGTGCTCGCCTCCGCCACCCTCGGCAACCCGGCCGAGCTGGCCAGCCGGCTGGTCGGCCTTCCGGTCGAGGCGGTGACCGCGGACGGCTCCCCGCGTGGCCGGGTCACCTTCGCGCTGTGGGAGCCGCCGCTGCTCGACGAGGCCACCGGCACGCGCCGCAGCGCCAACGTCGACGCCTCCAACTGGCTCGCCGCCGGGGTGGAGGCCGGCGTCCGGACGCTGTGCTTCACGCGCTCGCGCAAAGCCGCCGAGCTGGTCGCCACCTACACTCGCCGACGCGTCGCCGAGGTGGACCGCTCGCTGGCCGGGCGGGTGCGGGCCTACCGCGCCGGCTACCTCGCCGAGGAGCGGCGCACCCTGGAGGCGGGCATCGTCTCCGGCAAGCTCCTGGGCGTGGCAGCCACCAACGCGCTCGAGCTGGGCATGGACATCGGCGGCCTGGACGCGATCGTGCTCGACGGCTTCCCCGGCACCATCGCCTCGCTCTGGCAGCAGGCGGGGCGCGCCGGCAGGCAGGGCGGGGCCTCGCTGGCCGTGCTGGTCGGCCTCGACGACCCGCTGGACGCCTACTACCTGCATCATCCTGCCGACCTGTTCGGCCGGCCGCACGAGGCCGCGCTGGTCGACCCGGGCAATCCCTACGTGCTCGCCCCGCACCTGGCCTGCGCCGCCTACGAGGCCCCCCTGACCGAGGAGGACCTCGCCCTGTTCGGCCCGCCAGCGCGCGAGCTGGTGGCCAGCCTCGAGAACGAAGGCGTGCTGCGACCAAGCCGTCGCGGCTACCGCGCCAGCGCCGGCCGCTCAGCCGCGCCGGGCGTGGACCTGCGCAACGCGGGAGGCGCACCGGTGACCATCGTCGAGGCCGCCACCGGGCAGGTCATCGGCACCGTCGACCGGTCCAGAGCCCCGTCCACCGTGCACCAGGGCGCCGTCTACCTCCATCAGGGCGAGTCGTACCGCGTAGTGGACCTCGACCTGGACGCCGGCGCCGCCCTGGTGGAGGCCGCCACCGGCGACGAGTACACGCAGGCGCGCCACGACACCGACGTGCAGATCCTCGAGCCGCTCCGTCACCGGGAACTCCCCCGCTCCGCGCGCTGGCTGGGGCGCGTCGCCGTCTCCGAGCAGGTCGTCGGCTACGAGCGGCGCAAGGTCGGATCGGGCGAGCTGCTCGGCTACGAGGACCTCTCCCTGCCGCCGAGCCACCTGTCGACCGTCGCCTACTGGTACACGCTCACGCCGGAACTGCTGGAGGCCGCCGGGCTCGAAGCCAGGGACGTCCCCGGCGCCGCGCACGCCGCCGAGCACGCCCAGATCGGCCTCCTGCCGCTGTTCGCCATGTGCGATCGCTGGGACATCGGCGGCCTGTCGACCGCCTGGCACCAGGACACCGGGATGGCCACCATCTTCGTCTACGACGGTTACCCAGGCGGCGCCGGCATCAGCGAGCGCGGCTACGACCTCGCGGCCGAGCACCTGCGCGCGACCAGGGACACCATCAGGTCCTGCCCCTGCGAGACCGGCTGCCCCTCCTGCGTCCAGTCACCCAAGTGCGGCAACGGCAACCACCCCCTCGACAAGTCCGGCGCCGTCCGCCTCCTCGACCAGCTCCTCATCGACCTCACCGGAGCCCAACCCTCGTCCGCGGCGCCCGCCAGGGCCGCCGCACCGTCCGCCCCCCGCGCGTCGGCGGGTCCCCCCGCCTCCGCCGCCCCAGGGACATCAGCGGCACCACCGACCCACCCCGCCCCCGCCGCGGAGGCTCCGGCGGCGAGTTCCAGTCGCGGCCGTGGCGGTTCATCCCGGCGCTCGGGGGACGGGCCCACGCCTGGCGAGGCGGCACCCAGCGGTCCACCTGACGGGTCCTTGCGGCGGGACGCCGAGCCGGCGAGCGCGGCGGCCGAGGGTGGCTCCGCCCCACGGCGGGCACGGAGGGGCACGCGGAAGCGAGGCACGACGTGAGCGTGTACATCGGCGTGGCGGGCGCATCGGAGCCGGATGCCTCCTTGATCCCGATGGCGGAGACGCTCGGTCGGTGCCTCGCCGAGGCCGGTGCCATCGTGGTGTGCGGCGGGGGGCTCGGGGTCATGACCGCTGTGTGCCGTGGCGCACAGGCAGCTGGTGGGCGAACGGTCGGCCTGCTCCCCGGTGGCGACCGCGCCTCCGGCAATCCATACCTCAGCGTGGCGCTGCCGACAGGGCTTGGCGAGGGCCGCAATGTCCTGCTGGTCCGCGCCAGCGACGCGCTGGTCGCCGTCGGCGGAGGGTTCGGAACCCTCTCGGAGATCGCGCTCGGGCTGCGCGTGGGGCTCCCCGTCATCGGGCTGGCGACCTGGGGTCTGACGCTCTCCGGAGAGCCCGTCGAGGCGTTCCCGATCGCCCAGAGCCCCGAGCAGGCCTCACGCCTCGCGCTCGACGCGGCGAAACGCTCGATAAATCGACCGTAGCCAGGTCTACCCCGCTTGCCCCGTTTGACTTCCGCGATGGCGGGGCAGCAACAAGGAAGGCTGGAAAGACCCGCGGCCCCAAAAGGGGCTAGCAAATGCCATTGGAGGCTAGGATGGCCGTGTTCTTCCTGCTGCTCGCCGTGATCGTCGGTGTCGTCATCGGAGATTCCGTGGTCGCCAACACCGACGCCAGCAGCGTTCAACTCTTCAACCAGACCATCACCCGCTTCACCCAGGGCCAACTCCTGGTGATCGCCGCCGCAGCCGGATTCGTCTTCGCGTCGCTGCTCTTCCTCGCTTGGGGCTCGTCCAAGAACCGTCGCCTCAGGCGCAGGGAGCGCCGCACGGTCCACCGGGACATGGAGGGTCGCATCGGAGAGCTGGAGCGCGAGAACGCCGACCTGCGTGACGAGGTCGACCGTGACCGCCGCACCAGCCGCCTCGGCGACATGGCCGGCGCGGAGGGCTCCGGAGAGACCACGCAGGTCTCGGGGCGGATTCCCCCTCACGGGAACCCCGATCGCCGCGACGAGCGACCCGCTCCGACCGGAGCCGACTCGGGCGCCCGGGGCGGCCTTTTCAACAAGGCGGACCGGTAGTCCGCGAACTCTCTGTGATCGGCCGTTGACCGACCGCGGCCTCCGGGGCCTGGCGCCGACTTCACCAGACGGCGCCAGGCCCGCCGCTCTTCGCGGCAGACCGGCACGCAAGGTCGCCGGCCCCCGGGCGGAGGTCTCCGCTCGGCCAGCGATTCCGGACGAATGCGGTGTCGCCGCCGGGGGGACGCTCGTCGTTGGAGCCATCGACGATCGCAACACCGCCCGAGCGTAGGCCCTGACCTGCACGGTGGCGCCGAACGGGATCAGGCGCGCACGCACGCCGACGCTGATGGTCGCCTCCAGCGGTCCGCAGGAGCAGGCGAGCATGTCGGCGCCGTTGCCCGCGGCGACGGCGCTGGCCCGCTCCGCCGGTGAGCCGAGACCGGAGAGACCCGGCGGAGTGCCCGCTGACTGCTCCAGCGGGCCGCTGGGATGCGGCGTGACAGCCGCGAGCGCCGCGAGATCGGCGGCTGTCTGCGCACGCGCCCTGGCGAATGCCAGTGCTCCGACGTCAGCGGTCACCAGCGTGGCGATCACCACGAACGCGCACAACGCCAGCCCGATCAGGGACGCCGAGCCACGCTCGGGCGGCTGGCCCGGCAGTCGCTCGACGCCCGCACGCCTGTTCGTGAAGGCGAGCGCGGTCAGGGAGGTGTCGGCCATTCCCGACCCGTTGCTGGTCATGGGCCCGCCGCCCGAGGTACAGGGCCCGGCTCGCGCAGCGCGACCGCCTCAGCGCGGACGGCCACCGGAGGCACGCCGAACAGCAGACGAACCTCCAGCTCCACCCTGACACGGACTCGGTCCGAGGCCGCTGGGACCACCGTGACGCGCGCCGCCCGACCGGCGGGAAGGGCGGCCCGCACCGCCGCAACGGCCCGGGCCTGGTCAGAGCCCAGCGCGGCCTCCCGGGCACCCTCACGAGCGGCGCTTTGCGCAAGAACCTGATCCCTGGCGACCGCGATCAAGCCCACCATCGCGAGCGTGACCGCGACCAGCAGCGGGATCACACCGACCAGCTCCACGGTGACCGCCCCCCGCTGCGGCCGATCGGCCATCGAGGGTCGCGGGGTGCGGACCATCGCCCAGCAAGGCGGCCGGGCCCCGGTCGGATGCACGCCTCTTGGCAGAGCGCGCGGGGCGGCCGGCTCAGCACCGTCCCGCGCGCTCGGCCTCGACCGGCTGGTCATCCGATCCCGAACAGGCTGCGGACCTGCCGCATGACCACGTCCAGGAGACCCGCGATCGCGCCCTTGCGGGCCCAGGCCAGCGCCAGGCTCGCGATCGTGGCACTCACCACGATGAGCAGCGCGTACTCAGTTGTCTGGCTCCCTCGCTCGGATCCCTCCGAGAAGAGGCGACGGATAGCGGACATGACGAATCCTCCTTTTCGACTCGATATGGATGGGCTGATCAGCAGGGCCGGCCATCGGCGGGGATCGAGTGGCTGACCGGCCGTGCGGCAGCCGCCGACGGAGAGGCGAGGGTGGTGGTCGCGTCGGCGCTGTTGAGTGGGTGGCGCGCCTGGCGAAACGGGCAGTCATGGCGCAAGGACCCGGAGCGCTCCGGCCATCGTCGGGACCACGACCAACAACACCAACGTCAAGCTGTACCTACAGATAGGAATGGCCCGGCGGCGATTCCGGCGCCCCGGGCCCGGACCACGGAAGGAGCCTCCATGGCCAGTGCAAGCGTCCCCGCGGTAGGGACGCGCGTCAATCTCACGTTGTTCGCCGCTGACCTGCTCGCCCACCAGGGCCAGGTCAGCGTCGAGAGCTACCCGAGCTCCGGCTACGTCTCGGCGCTGCTGTCGGACGGCGCCGGCGTCAAGGTCGCGGTGACCGGCGACCGCAGCAGCGTCCGCATGGTGTTGTCGGCCGCGCTCGAGCAGCTCGCCCCGGACGACGAGACCACCCAGTGAAGCGCTACGGCTGCACCGACTGCGGCCAGACCTGGTCGAAGAAGGGCGACGTCCCGCCCGAGTGCCAGTCCTACACCGTCACGATTCGACGTGACGAGCACGCGATGGGCGGCTACGCGGCCACCTGCGATCCTGGCGAGATCGGCTGGTAGCGCCCATGGCCAGCTACTACAACCGGCGCTGCTCGCTCTGCGGCCAGTACATCATCGCCGACCGCGAGACTCTCCTCGAGCAGGACCGGCTCCAGTGGGATGAGGCCACGGTCGACGACTTCATCGCCGGCGCCGCGCACACCTGCTGGGAGACCGAGGCGTTCGGCCCGGACACCGCGTTCTCGCGCCAGTGGAACCGGCTCGCCGACGAGGGCCTCATGCGAGTCCAGCTCGACTGGCTGATCGCCGGCGAGCTCGAGCGCCGCCAGGCCGCGGGCCCGGCCGGCTGGGCGGTGTTCACCAGCCCGGCCGCCTCGAGCACCACCACCACCACCACCACCACCACCACCACCACGCTCGGCACGGGCATGGTCGAGGGCCTGGTCATGCTCGGCTCGTTACGCCGGGTACGCGCGTACAGGTCGGGAGCGTCGCCCTGTCCTACAGCATGGGCCGATGTAAGCCTCCGAGGGCCCTGACTCCAAGTGCTCCCCGAGGCCGCGAAGCCTCCATGACGCCGTCATGCTCGAGGCCGTGAGCACAGCACCACGACGCCTACCAGCAGCGACGACGATGCGCCTCGAGCGCATGGAGCCCGGAGCACGCTGCCGCCTTGCCCACCAGATCGGTGGGGATCGGCCACAATGTGCCCTAAGTGCTCCGGATCCGGAGCAATATGGCGCTGACCTGCGGGTATTCACTCTGATCCAGGGTCGAAGTGGCCTGGTCGCTGCTGCCAGGTCGAGCAGCCACCCTGATACAGGGCCTCTGACCTGCGCGGTTTACATAATGACTGTTATCGGGGATCGCATCTGCCCTGGTCAGGGACTCGGAGGTCGAGGTCGCCGGCTGGTGGGGGTGGGGGTACCGATGGCCGCTGTTGTCCGCTCATCGACCCTAGGGTCTCAATACAGGGAATGGCTTAGGTAGGGGTTAGCCCCCTTTGAGCGAAATGATGATTCTAGGAAGTGTCCTGGTCGTCGACCCGGTCTCCTGGTGGCTTCGGGCAGCGTCACAGGGCTAACGCGGGGGCTAACATCCCGCCAGGGCTAACGCTCCAGTGTTAGCCGGGCTAACGGAGGTCGTGGTGTCGGAGATGCTGGGGTACGAGGAGCTGTCGGAGCTGACCGGGCGGAGCATCGGGGCGCTGCGGGTGGCGCGCTCCAAGGGTCGTCTCCCCGACCAGGACGCACCCGGCCCGAAGTGGCGCAGGGAGAGCCTGGCCGAGTTCTTGAAGGAGGGGGCCGCGGTGCCGGCCGGCGGCCCGCCTGCGCCTCCTGCGCCTGGATCCGGGACTCCGGCTTCCCCAGCTACCCCCGCCCCGCCCGCGGGCGTCCTGGCGCCTCCTGTGGCTTCCGGGCCGGCGCCATCCACCACCGCCCCACCGTTTCCTGGCGAGGACGCCGAGGACCGCAGGCGGCGAAGCATGACGATCGCCGACGTGCTCGCCTGCCCGCACCCGGTGCAGGATCGCAAGGTCTTGCCGTACATGGTGCTCTGCGTGGTGTGCGGCCGGCGCCAGGAAGGCCGGGACCGGTTCACCGGTGGCGGCTACGCGGCCTGGACGGCGGGGTGGCAGGCCACCTGCCCCCACCCGGAGGGTGAGCGGCGGCACCACCCGTGGGGTGTGCAGTGCGGGGTGTGCGGCTCCTCGGTTCGCTAGGACTGGGGGCGACGCTCGAGGAGTCGCGCCGGCTCTAGGGCTGGAAGTCCTGGCTGTCGTCCAGGCCGAGGGCTTGGGTCACCGCGGTGATCTCCCTGGGTTCCAGGAGCGGCCGGAGCGCACGCAACAGCTCGGCATCGCGCATGCCCCAGCCGGCCAGGATCACCAGGCGGCCGGGCGGGTTGCTCCCGTGGCGCTCGACGGCAACCCGGTGGCGCTGCGGGTTGTAGATCGCGACAACCTCCATCGCCGGACCCTACCCGTTGGGTTCGCCTTCATCCTCGGCGGTTGTGCGCACCTCCTCGACCTTCTTGGGTTCCTCGTCGGAGTCGCCGGGCTGGCTGCCTTGTGTGCCGCCCACTCCTGAGATACGTCCTAGTACAAACGCTGTGTCTGACAGGAGCGACCAGCGAGGACGGGGGTGAGCGGGTGGCGAGCCCAAGGGTGACTCTGCGCCTGACCGAGCGCATCCATGGCCGCGTCCTCGAGGCCGCGCAGGCTGAGGGCCTGAGCGTGAGCGGGTGGGTGCGCCGCGCCATCCTGGACCGGCTGGACGACTCGGGCCGCGAGGCGGCTGAGCGCGCCGCCCTGCTGGCCGAGGCCCGGAGGTTCCTGGCCAACCCCGGCGAGGACCGGGACGCGGCCGGTCTGGTCGAGCGCTACGTGCGGGCGCTGGAGACGGTCTCCGGGCGCATGTCAGCCGCCGAGGCGCACGGCCGCCAGCGTGCGCTCCAGGAGATCGCATCCGGCGCGCTGGAACCGATCGACGGCGAGGAGCTGACCTTCCCCGAGTTCCGCCCGGACGGCCCGCCCGTGGCGCTGGAGTTGACCGGCTCTCCACGCCGCCGCGGGTTCCTCCGGGCGGCGCTGGCGGCCGAGCGGGCCCGCGCGCTGCTTCAGGCGGCGCCCGAGCCCGCACCGCCACCCTCGGCGGCCGGTCTGCTCGGCGAGGCGCGCACCCGGGAGCTGTGGACCGAGGCGGTCGGCTGGCCCGGTTGGCGCCGGGTGTTCTGCCAGATGCATGGCATCGTGCCGTCCGCGCCATCCAGCGATGGCACCCGCTGCTACCTGGGGTGCTCGATCCCGACCAGGCCGGAGGTGGCGTAGCGATGCTGACGGACCGCCAGCGGCGGAACATCGAGGCCATGCGCCGCGAGGGCCGGGCGGCCGGCAACCTGGACGACTACGAGGAGGTCGCGGCCTCGATGCTGCCGACCCGCCGCAACGACCCGGTGGGCGAGTGGCCCACTGAGAAGCTGGGCGAGCTCCTGGCCGCCCGTCCGGACCTGGAGGACGAGGTCATCCGCCGCCGACCGGAAGTGGGGATCGGATGAGCGACACGTACGACCGCTTGACCGCCGAGTACGACGAGCTCGAGCAGCAGGCGGCCAAGCTGCTCGACAACGATGACGCGGAGGCCGACCCGAAGCTGGCGCTGACCCGCCGCCTGCGCACGATGGGCAAGCAGCACCGCAAAGCGCTCGAGCGGGTCCGCGACGAGGTCCGCCACGAGCTGAAGGCCGAGCGCCGCACTGAGGCGCGCTGGCGGGATCTGGGCGTCCCCGAGGCCGCCAGGACGCTGTTCGCCGGCCTGGACCCCTTCGACGGCAAGGCGATGGAGGCCAGGATCGCCGAGCTGGCCGGCGCCGGGATCACCTGGGACGGGGCGCCGGCAGCACCCGCGCCACCCCCGCCCGACCCCAACCTCGCGGCGCAGATGGCGATGATGGCGGCGGCCGCTGGCGGCACGCACCCGGACGACGCCGGCGACCTGGCTACCCGCATGCGAGCGATGGAAGACAACCCGGGCAAGTACACCGACGAGCAGCACGCGGCGATCGTCCGCGAGTACAACACGGCGGTCGCCTCGGCCGGCCGACACGGAACGTCAGGAGCGCGAGGATGACCACCAGGCTGGAGACGCTGCGGGCCGAGCTGGACGCGATCGAGGCGGCCGGCCAGTGGGACCACCCGGCCCACCAGTGGCTCTGCGAGCAGGTCGAGCGTCTGGAGCGCGAGGAGAAGTCCAAGCCGGCCGCTCCGGCGGCGGCGCCCGCCACACAGCAGGCCGGCGACCCGGTGGCCGCGCTGGTGGCCGACATGCAGGCGGCCCACGCCCACCCGGAGCGCTTCACCGACCAGTACATCAGCGACCTGGTGTCGCGCTACAACGCCCAGGTGTCCGAGAGCGGGCGCACCGCCGAGCGCATCGACATGGCCCAGGTCCACCGGGAGATGCTGACGGCCGAGGCGAACCCCGGCGCGCTCAGCGATGAGCAGCACGCCGACCTCCTGGCGCGCTACAACGCCGCCGTCGTCCAGGGCCCGGAGCGGCGCACCACCGAGGTGCTCCGCGCGGACCTGGCTGGCTCCGATCTCGGCGCCAGGATGCGCGCGGCCGAGGCGCTCGGGGAGCGCGGGGAGCTGGACGACGCCACCGCCAGCGAGATCGTGGCCGCCTACAACCTGGAGGTCGACGCGGCGGCCGAGCGCGACCCAGACGTGGCCTCCCTGCCGCCGCAGCTCCAGGACGCCGCCAAGGCGGTTTACGCCGCGCAGGCCGCCTTGGAGGTCCCGGCCGACCCGACCGAGGCGGCGCTGCACCAGCTCGACCAGGCCATCCGCTCGATGAAGCCGCCGACCCTGGCCGAGCAGCTCGAAGCCCTCGGCGTCCAGGTCGAGCCGGATCCCGAATTTGTCAGCAGCACCACCAACGCCGGGGAGGCGTAGCCATCATGAGCAAGCGAGGCACCAACCAGCAGAGCACCACCAGCGGCGGCAGCGGAGACGGCAGCGCGCCCGTCCGGGGCTTGGACGAGCTCCACGCCGGCGGCGGCACCAGGCAGCGCCAGCATCCCGTCGTCCAGGCGGGCTTCTCGACCAGCAACTTCGGCACTGGGCCAGCGGCCGACGACTACCGCCGGCACGCGGAGGCGGCCGCGGCGGCTGCCCGCGCCGTCAACGCCGGTGACCCGGACGGCAGCGGCCCGGCGCCAGGGTATGACGCCTACGTCGCCGGCCGCGGGTCCAAGCCGGTGTCTACCTGCGCCGACCCGAGCTCGCTCGCCTCGCACACGGGGTGATCGGCATCACCTTCGAGTGAGACGTCTCACGAGACGTCTCACTGTCGGGCCTGCGCGCTAGCATGCGCGTAGGTGGTTCTCCATAGCCTTACTTATTCCATCCGTACTGCTATGAATCGGCGTTTCGTGCTGGAGTGGGATCACCCCAGCGGATGACTCGCAGCGTCCAAGCCGGGCATACTATCCACAGGCTGTGGGAGGAATGCTCGCCGGGCGTCCGGGAGGGCCACTGCCATGACCGCCGATGGATCGTCCGACAGGCCGCGAGGCTGGTATCTGGCCGGTGAGGTCGGCCAGCTCGTCGGCGTCTCCGGCGAACGCATCGGCCAATGGGCGCGCCGAGGCTACATACGCTCTTCCCGATCGTCGGGCGTGCCGCGCGTCTACAGCTTCCAGGACGCCGCTGAAGCCATGGCAGTCCACGAGCTGCTCCGCCGCGGCGTGCGACACCTCGACATCCGTCGCGCCGTCGCCAACACCCGGGCCAAGTATGGCGACTGGCCGCTGACTGCGGCGCCGCTCGCAACGGCCAGTGCACTGGCTGGTCGTAACCGGATCCTGCTCGTCCTTAACGGCGACCTGCTCGACATCGGCCGCGGTCAGGGCGCGCAAGCCGTGTTGCGCTATACGACGTTGAAGGCGGTCACGGCACTGCTGCGCCAGGGCGGCTGGGCGATCCGCGAGGTGCCCGATATCACTCACATCGAGGTTGACCCTGACCGGCTGAGCGGTCGGCCGACCATCCGCAACCGGCGCCTTCCTGTTGCGAAGGTGGCAGAGCTGGCCAAGAGCGGCTACGGCGGTCTTCGGGTCTTGCGCGAGGACTACGAGCTCGAGCGGCCAGAGATCCGGGACGCGGTTCGCTGGCATGACAAGGTGATCGAGTACGACCGAGCTGCCTGACCTCGTCCAGTGGGCCGCCTCCTCATCATTGACGAGTCGCTGAGCAAGCGCATCGCGCATGTCTTACAGCTCCGCGGGCGGGACGCTCTTGGCGTCCCGGAACTGGGCTACAGGGGCCTCACAGACCCTGAGCTACTTCACGAGATCGCCAAGGACCACCCCGGCGCGGTGCTGGTAACCAGCGATGACCACATGCCGGACGAACACGGCGAGATCCTCTTGGAGATCGGTATCACGCTGGCAACGATCGATGGGCGCCGGCCAGCCGAATACGAGCACCACCAGGAGAAGTGGGAGTGGGAGATCGTTCAGCGGTGGGCGCACAAGATGGCCGAGCAGGAGCTGGGGACATGGCGCCGGTACGGGAGTCGGGTGACGCAGTGGAAGGCCAGGAAGCGACCGCAGAAGTTCGCGGCGCCGCCCGAGGGTGACCCGTAACTGTTTCTGGAGACCGTCCTGCGCTGTCATCGCTGCGTGCCGCCCTCGCATTCGATGTGGCTGACCGTCACGTCCCACAGCAGCCCCTCGCGACGCTCGTCCCAGACCACCTCGCCGGTCTCCTCGATGCCGCGGCGGCATGGGAAGCACAGCACCTCCGCGCCGTCGACGTAGGGCCGCCCGTTGACCACGGCCCGGCCTTCAGCCTCGAGAAGGTACTCGCGGAGCTCGGCGAGCGTGCTCACGTCCTCGATCATGGCGCCTACCTGGCCGTGCTGGTGTCGGCACCGCAAGACTTCCAAACTGCGGTCGCCTTGACCAGCCCGGATCACTCCGAGCACCAGCGGGGTGGCCCAGGCGAGCCGCGCTCCCGGCCGCGGCGCTAGCCGCGCTCCCGCTGCTGGAGCCATGCCTGCACGGTGTCCCAGCGCCACCGTCGCCGGCCGCTTGGCAGCACGACCGCGGGCGGCCCGGTCCCGTCCCGGATCCAGCGGTCCACGGTCCTCGGGCTCACGCCGAGCGCGGCGGCCAGCTCCTTCCGCGAGAGCAGCGTGTTGGCGTCCACGCGGTGGATTCTGGCGAGACTCGCCGACCCGTGGCGAGCATATCCGCAGGTCAGGCGAAGTTTTCACACTCTTGACGAACTATGGCGAACAGTGGGAGGGTTGCCCCGATATAGCGAGTGCCCCGGCGCGAAGGTCAGTCGCCCG
>WNGK01005649.1_pt1 | contig 22356 bp, 16 predicted proteins | sample 5400601 | NCBI WGS metagenome assembly WNGK01 (sample SAMN13153376, study PRJNA577476) | soil metagenome | isolation source: 60 cm soil or saprolite under Garry oak tree replicate 1 | place: USA:California | collected 2016-06-15
TCGCCGAATACGCAGTTGCTTGGAACCGCCATGACATGGCCGCCTTCGGTCGTCTCTTCACCGAAAGCTGTGACTACGTAAACATCGCCGGTGTCCACTGGAAAGGCGTGCAGGAGATTGTCCAGCGGCAGGCGGAACTGTTTCAGAACAGATTAAAGACCGCCGTTCGGACTCTTACCGGTGTAGAAGTTCGTTTTTCAACACCCGATGTTGCACTAGTCCATGCTACGTGGGACGTGACCGGTCGGAGTCGTCCCACTGGAGAGACCGGTCCAGCTCCGAAAGAAATCACCACGACGACGATGGTCAAGACTAACGGGAAGTGGCTAATCACGGCTTTTCAGAACACGGAGAGCGGGGGCTCGACAAAGTAAAGCGGTCGCAGCCGGATTGGAAGAAAAGGCGTGGGGCTTAGAACACGTTGCGGACATGACGGTGGCCTATTTCGAGCGCAAAAAGGCGGTGATGGGTGCCTATGATTACGGCGCTGGTGGCGGGAACTTCATTGGTGTCAGTGTTGGCGTGGCTGCTGCCAGGGAAGGTATCTCTGACGCTCGCGGCGATTCTGACGGCGATTCTGTTGCCGTTGGCTCTGGTGAAGTTGCGACGGTCGGCGAAGCTTGCGTGGATGACGTCGGTGATGCTTGGGATGGCTTGGAGGGGAGAAGATTGGAAAAACGCCTGTCTGGAAGCAGAGCAACGACTATCGCAATTACCGCCGCAATGCCTCCAACTCTTGCCCAAAACAGTGTCTTCTGGCCGAGGCTCTGGCTTTCTTTGTGACGGTTCTGCGCAACTTCACTTGCTCGAATATTTTGACGACGTTGGTGCTCAGCGACTATCGCCGGGTGATCGATTTGACCGCCTCGACTTCGAAACAGGGCGTCCAGTTGCTCGTCATCGTAATTACGATAGTCCGGCATTTGAATTTGATTATCCGATTAGACTTCCTGACGGGGATTCCAATCGATTCGCCAAATGATAAGCACCCAACACCAAAAAGGCTAATGAATCGGACCCAACACCCACTTGATTTTATATGACGTGTAGTTTTTACGGAATTTTTTGGGCGCGGGTTTTGCCGCGAATCGCGGTTGACGTCCTGGAGTGTTTTCCGGCAAACTGCCTCAATGGAGGCAGAAATAGGTTGCAAGTTGCAGTCTAATTCTCGTTAGACCTTGGCTGCATCGACGGGCGTCGCAGAGTTTTTGCCGAAAAGATCGGCAAGCGTGGTAATCGCTTGCGGTGGCTCCGTCGCTGCGAGATAGGCCTGAAACTGCGGCGAGAAAGCCTGGCGGCGGCTCGGCCACCAAACCTGCTGGACCCCCGGACTATGGTAGTAGGCGCGGATTAAATTCTCCCATCCGGCCCACTGGGCATCATCGAGCACGCGCGACCTGTATTGATACCAAGCCTGCTCGTGCAGCTTGAAGAAGCAGAAGAGGAAATAATGCGCGATCACACGCTCGTCGTGGCTCGCCAGCGACCAATCCTTAAGAGCTGTGGCAAGGGCGGTCCCGAGCGCCGGAGATTGCATTGCCGGAACATTAATGGCCGCGATCGCCGCTGCGAGCGATTCGACTGCGACTACGCGCTGAGATTGGGTGTTCTGGCGGATTTGCAATCCGACAAAAATGAGAGATGCCAGCAGGGCACCAGCGCCGACGATTTGGGCCAGAGCCGAGAGCTGCTCCAGTGTCATTGGTCTAACAATAGCCGCGCGCCGCACACCTTGCATAGCCGAAATCCAAGGGCCGACGCTTCGTTGAGCGAAGGTCTGACCACGCACTGCAGCCAACCGTTGATCCGCGTACGGTGGCCAAGAGGTGTAACCAAACCGCTGGAGCGAACGGCCATCCGACTTGACTCCATATGACATATAGTTTTTTACGGGAATTTTTTCGAGGTCCGTCAAGTGTGTTTTTTGCTAGCACTTTTTGTTTGTCGTCGTTAGGCATGTTTTATGGGTGGTCCTTCTCCAGATGCGCTGCGATCTTGGGCAATAGGATCGCGCCCGCGATGCGAGTTGGGTTGTATCGATCAAAGATTTGCTTTTCGGCGGGACGCCCTGACGGCTATAACGTAAAAGACTGGGTGTAAAAATCAGATTGTGTACATACTGCTAGTACTTTTTCTCGCCTTCATTTTTTTTATCCGTGACAGTGCCAAACCCGGCGGCCCCGCAATTAGACGTGCCGCTTGGCTTGCGTCTTTGTCTGCCATAACTTCAAGAACAATCGGATCGGAAAGAAGTCACGGAAAACGATAGTTCCAACACCATACAACGAAAAAGAATTTGCTGATATTGCCGCTGGTCGCGTTGCAAACATTACTCATAAGCAATCACTCTGTGCTTTGATCGAGACATCAATTTCCCTTGTAGTGCAAGAAGAAGACATAACTTCCGCCCATGTGTTAATAATGGCCGCATGGCGCGTTTTGAACGACCTGGGTAAGTCGGATGAAAAAGGGCCGATACTGCATGACGACCCGCGAGTTAAAGGTTGGCTTTTTGACGGATATAACTTCTTCCGGCACGCTTCGCCCAAATACAAAGACGCCGAACTGAACATGCCCCCGATTCTGAACGAGATACTTCTGCTCGATGTCATCGTGTCTTTCGTAAAGCAGTATTCATCGGCGGCGCGAACGCCCGCCATGACCACTTTTCTTCTTTGGTTCATAATCTCCAAACGCGCTGACTCGGAACTCCTTCAGGACATTCTTGACGAAAACTTGCCAGCTCCGGCTTCGCTGGAGGCGGTCGACAAACTCAGTCGAACAGAGTTTTTCGAGGTGTGCCTAGCGGAGATTCGAAAGCGTCAGGAGAAACAAGCCTCGGATTCCGAAAAATCATAACCACGCTGGCCCAGCAAATCGACAATCGGCATCAACACCAACGGATTTCGTACGACATATAGTTTTTTACGGAAATTTCGAGGGCGGGTTGTCGGGGGTTGCGTCAGAGGTTGCGTGATTCTGCTTTTATCGGAGCCTTCCCAAGGTCAGGGCAGCTCACTAGCGCCTAGATCCAGCTATGCAACTCGCGCCTACGCACAAGGGTTGGGAGAATGAGCACCTCGCCACTTTTCTCCTTTCACGCATTGCGTTCGTGGCTAGCCCCGTCACTGTGGCCGATGACATCGGCACGGACATTTTCGGAACTCTCTTTGAAGTCAGGAAGCATAAAGGACAAGATGTCCTTCTTCCGCGAAGCTCAATCGCAGTACAGGTCAAAAGCAACAGGAACCCGGTCGACGTAGCTTCGAAACTGGATTATCTCCATCGCTTGGAAGTGCCGTACTACCTTGGCGTTGTTGATCAAAAACACCTCACGCTTGAGCTGTTCTCTGCACGATTCCTCCCAGTACTTCTCTCGTGGCGGCCACATCACGCACGACTGTTCCTCGCTCCAGTGGACGAGTTTCAGCGGAATTATCGTCCGAAAGCTGACGACGGCGTATTCACGCTGTTGTGCCACAAAGTTGCAACACTAGATGCTCACGACGACTCGTCGGCGATCGCACGGTGTGCCGAAGCCATTCGCGAGGATTCTAGAGCAGCTCTCCAAGCAATCGCATCACGCCTGAACTAGGAATATGTGTTCGAGATTGCTGGAGGTGAGGTGGAGATCTTCGCGGGGCCAGGCTCGGCTCAAACATTCCGCCGTGCCTTCTTTAAGCGACTCGGAGAGGTTTACTTCAACCTTTCATTTCTCCTCGATACCAAGCAGGCTGCGTCAGAGGCCGAGATGGACGCCTTCATTGCGATCACCGACGAACTTATCAGAGGGGTGCCTGTGCCAGACTATGTCATGCGACTGCGCGAAGGACTCCAGAATCGGCGAAGCGTCCGCGTCTGCAATAGGGCCAAACGTGCTAAAGGCACGAAAGCAAAGCGTGGCTGTAGTGTGTACACTACAAAGTGGCGTGGAGCTTTAGCCGTAGCTCCCAGAGTTTTCAGCGTTCGGAGCGTCGCGCGTGCTCGCAGAGATAGGCTAAGAACTGTTCCCCCTAAAGGAAAGGTGGTTTGGGGGAAAACGTGGTTTCCCCCAAGTACAGGGCGTCGCTAGGCGGCCGCGCCCTTGTCCGAATCAGCTCAAGATTGGCAGGAAAAACGGATTTCGACGAGTTCTGTAATTTGTGTAAAAATATGGGTTAAGCCATTGGCGACATGTGGAAAGGTCGTTCGCTGGCGCGTGCGCATATGAGGGTATCATGCAAAAACTACCTTCTGATCCGTAATCATTGGTTTCGGCCCTCAGTCGGACCGTTTTTAGGAACCGTGGCGAGCTTCAGTCGCGGTCAGATGAGTGAGCGAAGCGACTATACCACGAGTGCGACGCACAGCGTACCAACGACCGCCATTATTTCACGACATTGGGCGCCATTGCGAAGTGAACTAGAGCGGCACCGGGCAACCTGGTAACTTGGGCCGCGCAATCGGCAATCAATACGTGGCGTGGCGCTCGATTGCTGCATTTACGATTTCGTGCGGCAAGATCACAGCCTCGGAACCACACCAGCGGTAGCAACCGACCTAGAAGAAGAGCCGTGGAGTTTAGAAAAGGTCGTGGAAATGACCGAAGCTTATTGGCGCAAAAGAAGAGACGGGCGAATCGCAGAGTTGCGGTAGCGGTTCGCCCGGAGATCAACGTCCAATTCTCTCGGCCGGTTATCGCCGGCGGAATCAGGGTTGGATGTAGGAATTTTTCGAAAGAAGGCCACACGCCGGCGGGCAAATCAGATACACAAGCTGAGAGGCCATTTCATTCAGGAAGCCTCCTAACGGCTGCGGTGGAAGGCCAATCAAGAATCGTAATACCTCTGGATTGGTGTTGGGGTCGGTTGGGTGACTGGCCAAGCGTACTCGCTCGATCCGGGGTCTTGGGTCTGATTGCTACGAGAACAAATTACGAAGATATTGGCGGCTCTTCTTGAAAGATGGCGCACAATCCCTCTTTATAGAAGGCCAAGCGCAGTCCGTATTCCCTCGCAAATTGCGCGATCTTTGCCTCTCGGTCTTTGTCATTTAACGGCCAGATGCGCTGGAGTTCATCCTCGTAAGCAGCATAGTGCCCGGCTCCGCCAACTTGTAATTCGCTTTGGATTTTGCCTGCCAGCGTTTTCATGCCGCTGAGCTAATATTCCGCACGCATTGAACCTGATTTCGTGGACATAGTTGCACTTTCAAAGCTGCGCGTGAATAAAGGTTATGGCGTGACGCCTCTGGATTTTATATGACATATATTGTCTGATGTTATTGAAGCAGGGTTTTGGATCTTTGCGTTGGCTCTCACGTCCGCGCAGAATCCTTGCAAATCGTTCCCCTGCCACGATTACACCCTATTGCCGCTGCCCTTGACGCTGCTGCAGCTGGTGTTAGCGTCGGCGAGTTTCGGTTCAACATGAATGGTTTTAGCCAGAATTTAGTCCGGCCCGCGTTGGTTGGTCTTTGCGCGATTTTCGGTTTAGCCCAGTCCGTCGGTGCAGCCCCCGAGGAGACCGCTGGCAGCATTCAGCAGATGATGACTCCGGAAGAATTCAAGGCCGCCGGCTTGAATAAACTTTCGCCGGAAGAGCTGCAAAAGCTCGATGCCTGGATGCAAGGCTACCGGCAAGTCGCCGAACAAGCCGGCGAAAAGAAAGGCACCGCCCGAGCTGAGCGCACCAAAATGGACCTGATCGTAAGCCGCGTGGATGGGACGTTTGACGGCCTGACTGGCAGGACGGTGATTCGTTTGGAAGACGGCACCGTCTGGAAACAGGCAAATGCAGATGACCGCTATCGGCCGAAAGTTACTGATCACCCGGGAGCTGCAGTCATTCATGGCATTTTTGGGTACAAGATGCGTATTGAAGGTACCCAGGAATTCTACGTGGATCCCGTCAGGCACCCGTAGTTGAAATTAAGCGAGCGCCCGAGTTGCCGACGCAGCGGGCAGCAGTCGACCCAACCCGAACTCGGCGTGAATCAATTGCGCAGCCCGCTCAGCGTGTTTTTCGTCAACGATTACCGCAATCTTAATCTCAGAGGTGGATACCAGTTGAATGTTGATACCGTTTCGTCCCAGGCATTCAAACATTCGTGCCGCCACACCCGAATGGGACCGCATTCCGATTCCCACGACGCTCAGCTTCGCCACGCCACTTGTGGTGTTCAGGCGGTGTCCGCCAAGCTCACCCACCACCGGCATCAAGATCTTACGGGCGTTTTCCAGTTCATCCTCGTGAATCGTGAATGAAATGTCAGTCGTGCCGGCGATCGACGCGTTTTGCACAATCATATCAACGATGATGTGCGCCGCGGCGATATTGGAAAAAATCCGGCCAGCGATTCCGGGTTCATCACGCACCCCAGCGATGCTTAGCTTTGCCTGACGGCGATCGAGACTGATCCCGCGAACCACCACATCTTCCATGCTGGGAGTCTCTTCCCTTGTGATGGTTCCGCTCCTTTTCTTAAAGCTCGAACGTACCTCGAATTCGACACCGAATTTTTTTGCAAACTCTACGGCGCGCGACTGCATCACCTTGGCGCCGCCGCCCGCCATTTCGAGCAACTCATCATAAGAAAGTTCCTTGAGCTTTTTGGCGTCGAGAACGATCCGCGGATCGCAAGTAAACACTCCATCAACATCGGTAAAAATCTGACAGGCATCTGCATTCAGCGCGCCCGCCAGCGCGATCGCGGTCAAATCCGACCCGCCGCGTCCCAGCGTAGTGGTTTCTCCTTCCGGTGTCTGGCCCTGAAAACCAGCGACGATCACGATGTAATCGTCCGAGAGCAGTTCGTGAATTTGTTTCGGACTGATATTGGCGATGTGCGCCTTGCTGTGATTGTAGTCGGTTAAGATCCCCGCCTGTGCGCCGGTCAGCGAAATGGCTTGTCCGCCAAGAGCATTCACTGCCATTGCGGTCAAAGCGCTGGCGGCACGCTCGCCGGTCGATAGAAGAATATCGAGCTCGCGCGCCGTCGGGTGTGGCGAGATCTGCTGCGCGAGCTTGAGCAAGTTATCGGTTGTCCCCGCCATCGCGGAGATCACCGCAACAACCTGACACCCCTCGCGCTGTGTTTCCATAAGCCGACGTGCAACATTCCCTATCCGCTCAGGTGTCCCGACGGAGGTGCCGCCATATTTTTGAACGACCAGGCGCATGTCAGATAAAGTTCAAATTCAACGAAACAAAACGGCGATGGTTTTCAAGCATCGGTTACAGCTCAATTGCGCGTCGTACGTCGTTCAGAGTCGGCGCGACTGGTTTCAATTCGTTCATTTGCTGGATAATCGGGTCCGGATCTTTCAAACCATGTCCAGTGACTGTACAAACTATTCGACTCGCCTCCGGAATCTTTTGGAATGACCACGCCGCCTCATTTGAATCGCAGCATCTGAAAAACCCGGCGATCGCCGCCGCGCTTGCAGGTTCAACAAAAATTCCCTCGTGTTTCGCCAGCCAACTCTGCGCCGCGAGAATCTCCGCGTCACTCACGATGTCGATTGCTCCATGCGATTCCGCGATTGCCGCGCTAGCGTGTTTCCAGCTGGCCGGATTTCCGATTCGAATTGCAGATGCAACTGTTTCCGGCCTTTCGACAATGCGGTTATGGAAGATCGGCGCCGCGCCAGCCGATTGAAAGCCAATCATCGCTGGCAACTTTGTTGACCTTTGGTGTCGTTCATATTCCCGATATCCCGCCCAGTAGGCGGTGATGTTTCCGGCGTTGCCGACCGGCAGCAGATGAAAGTCAGGCGCGTCGCCAAGAACGTCGACGATCTCAAATGCAGCGGTCTTTTGTCCGGCGATCCGATCCGGGTTAATCGAATTTACGATCACAAGGTCGTGACCATCGCCCAGTTCACGTACAATCCGAAGCGCGTCGTCAAAACTGCCATCGATCGCGACGATTTTGGCTCCATAGGCGAAAGCTTGCAGCAATTTCCCGGTTGCGATTTTTCCTGCAGGCAAAATTACGATGCACGAAATTCCCGCGCGCGCCGCATAAGCAGCGGCTGAAGCCGAAGTGTTGCCCGTGGAAGCGCAAATGAGAGCCTTTGCGCCGCGCTCGATTGCTCTCGACACAGCTACAGTCATTCCACGATCCTTGAACGAGCCTGTGGGATTGACTCCTTCATTTTTAACAAGAACCTCGCAGGCGTGACCAACCCGTTTGCTTATTTGCGGACAATAAATCAGGGGCGTATTCCCTTCGCCCAGGGAAACAATCGATGTCGTGGCAGAAACGGGAAGATATTCGCGGTAGTGTTCGATTACTCCCCTGCTCTGCCGCAATTCTGACGTTCTTGATCGCATCTTCGTTTTCTATTCGAAGCAAATCCGTGTGATTGTCGATCCGTAAGTGCGGTGTAAGATCATGCCGTATGCCCGCGGTGAGCAAGGAAGATAAGCTGCGACTCTTGACCACGATGCTGGAAAGTCGCCATGCTGACTTGCGCGAGCAGAATCTGAATCGTCAGGGTAAGGGACATTTTCATGTCTCCGGAATGGGGCACGAGGCATTAGCGGCAGTGTCGATCCAGATGGAGCCGGACGATTATATCGTGCCGTACTATCGTGACCGGGGTCTGGTTCTGGGGCGCGGCATGACGACGCGTCAGCTCGGGCTCGAATATTTTGCGAAGCGCAACACCGGCAGCGGCGGCCGCCAAATGCCTTCGCACTACAGCAATGCTGGCCTGCACATCTGGAGTGTGCCAACACCAACTGGCTCTCAGCTGCTTCCCGCGTGTGGGATCGCCTGGGGCATTCAGCTAGACGGGAAAAAGAATCTTGTCGTGACCACAGTAGGGGATGCAGCCACCCGGCAGGGAGATTTTTTCGAAGCGATCTGTTTTGCCATGGAAAGGAAACTTCCGCTGCTCTTTCTGGTCGAAGACAACGCCTATGGCATCAGCATGCCCACCCGCAAAACCAATCCGCTCACGTTGAATGTTCTTGAGCCGGACAACTGGCGTCGGATCGAAGGACAAAACGTGCAACAGGTTTATGACGCCACGGCGGAAGCATTTCAAAAGATTCGCTCTGGCGGCGGACCATTTTTTTTCTGGATCAACATGGAACGACTATCCAGCCATACGAGTTCCGATGATCAAAAACTTTATCGAAGCCAAGAGGAACTGCGGGAGCTCGAAAAATTCGATCCGCTCAAATGCTGGAAGGATCAATTGATAGACGGGTTCGTCAGGAATACAGCGAAGCGGAAAAAGCCGAAGATCCGTCGCCGAACGAGCTTCTCGCAAATGTCACGAAACCGCCGCCAAAGATCGAGAAGGAAATTCTGCCGCCAGGGAAATATCGCATTGGCGACACCGTGAACAAAACATTGCGCGCGGGTCTGAAGGAAGACTCCGGACGCATCCTGTTCGGCGAAGACATTGAAGATCCCAAGGGCGGCGTATTTCGTCTTACGCAAAAACTTTCAACAGAATTTCCAAAGCAGGTTTTCAATTCACCCCTCGCTGAATCAACCATTCTCGGAGTCGCGTGCGGTCTAGCTGCATACGGGCGACGCCCCGTGTTCGAGGTGCAATTCATCGATTTTATTTACCCGGCGTTCAATCAGCTTGTCACCAACATCTCCACTTTGCGCTGGCGATCGTTCGGCAACTGGAAATGTCCGACTGTGATTTATGCGCCTTACGGAGCGTATCTGCCCGGCGGAAGTTTGTGGCATAGCCAGGCAAACGAGTCGGCGCTCGCGCATTATCCCGGTCTAAGCGTTGTGATTCCGAGCACGCCCGCAGATGCCGCCGGATTGCTTTGGACGGCGATGCACTCTGAGGATCCGGTGATTTTCTTAATTCCGAAGCATTTGCTTTGGGCCGAACATGAGTACACGGGGCCAATCCGGGCAGTCCCGCTCGGCCGGGCGCGTCAATGCACGAACGGCTCCGACGTAACGGTGGTGGCATGGGGAAACACAATTGAGAAGTCTCTCGAGGCGATCGCGAAAATCGATAGCGAAACGAGGGTCGAATTAATCGATCTGCGGTCGATTGTACCGTGGGACAAGGCCGCGATTGAAAAATCAGTGCGTAAAACTCGCCGGCTAGTTGTTGTCCAGGAAGACACTGAGAACTGTAGCGTCGGGCAAATGATTATTTCGCACATTACGAGTACGCCTGAGCTGTGGGATGAGATGATCAGTCCGCCGATTCTCGTAAGCAAAGCGAATGTCGTGATCGGCTACAATCCGATCTATGAATATGCCGCGCTGCCGGATGTCGAGCGCATTGTCGCCGCGATTCGGCATTCCGTTTCAACCACACATGAACGCGTTGCTGTAGGCGCGGGCGTTGACCGCGCCCGCTCCGTTGAAGAACCGGAGTTCGCTCAGCCGCTATCAGCGCCCGCGGCTACAGCAGATACTGGCAAACGGCGTGTTCAAAGCATTACGGTACCTGTCATGGGCGAAGGAATCCGTAATGCAAAGATTGTTTCGCTTTTGAAAAAACCGGGTGATCCCGTCGCGCTGGACGATGAATTGTGCGAAGTCGAAACGGACAAGGCTGTTTATCCAATCCAATCATCCTTCGCCGGAGTCATGGGTGAATGGAAAACGAAAATTGGCGATACGGTCGATATCGGGCAGGAGCTTGGTACACTTCTGACGGACCAAGCACCACTGTCGGATCAGTTTCAGGCGGCAGCTGAAGTTTCGGCAGATCAAAAGACTGTAGAGGCAGCTGTGCCGGCTGCGCAGACTGGCGATCGCGGGCGCGCCGCACCTGAAGCCGCGGTGAGAGAGCCGGGATTATCCCGACAAGTCGGGACTACAGGAATCGAACCGGCACTTTCGCCCACAATCACGCGCAAACTCAACCGAGTCATTCCGGCTAATCTGCAAATCGACGCGCGTTGGAACACAATTCGTGAAGCTCGCGAGCTGGCGAAAAAGAAAGACCCTCAGAATGCCCCCTCCCCGTCCGTGATGATCGCGTGGTCGGTCGTGCGCGCGATGGAAAAGCATGCGTCATTCCGTCGGTTAATTCTCGAAGACGATCAGATTGTGCAAAATGACGATTTCGATCTGGGCGTTGCGGTTGCGCTCGGAGACGATCGCCTGGCGACTGCGGTAATCACGAATGCAAACCGCAAGAGTTGGCCGGAATTCATAAACAGTTACAACGAGATTGTCGCTGCGACGCGCGACGGGCGGATTGACGCGATGAACGCGCCGGTGGTGATCACGAGCTTGGGCGCATTTGGTGTGAAAGCGGGCGCGCCGATTGTTGTGCCGCCGTCAGTTGGTACGCTGTTTGTTGGTACGGCGCACCGTGAATTGATTCCGAACAAAAGCAAAAACGAGAGCGCAGAGGTCATTACGCTTTCGCTGACGTTTGACCATCGGGTTGTAAACGGCGCCGGCGCGGCAGCATTCGCCAACGAAATCAAGTACCAGATCGAAGGATTTAGAATTCCGTCTGAAGAAGCGGTCGGCCGATCTGTGCGCAAGCGCTGAGCAATGATCCAGGTGGGTTCGCGGCGCGGGAAGTAGCGCGATAAATTTGTAGGGCATCTGTGCCAGACGCCGAACAAAGAATTGACGTTTCGTAGAATGGAGCCCGGCGGGCACCGAAGCGATATGGACGGGAAGCCCGAAGGGTAAGCTTGCTGGCGCGAGCGAATTAAACGCCCTACAATTATTTGCGGCAGCACTGCATCCATGACCACGGCCAACAAAATCACCATCGTCCGGATTTTGATGATTCCGGCTTTCGTCACGATGGCGATCTATTACGGCCAAAGCGTTCAGCGCGGCGCGCCGGCAGAGTGGGAACGGTTCACTGCGATTGCTATTTTCCTGCTCGCGTCATTAAGTGACGGCTTGGATGGATACGTTGCGCGTCGCTACAATCAGCGGAGTTCGCTGGGAGTCATTCTCGATCCTATTGCCGATAAGGGACTGCTGCTTAGTGGCATCATCACCTTGAGCATTAGCAACTGGAGCGAGCTCGATCCCGATTACGGCAGTTTTCCGACCTGGTTTCCGGTCCTTGTGATTTCGCGTGACGCTATTCTTTTCGTCGGCGCAGGCGTCTTGTATTTCCTGATTGGAAAAGTACACGTGAAACCGAACTGGACCGGAAAAGTAGCGACTGTCTTACAGATGGTCGCGATCGGCTGGGTCATGCTGCAGCTGCGGCTGCTTCCTCTGCTCTACGTTGTCGTCGCGGCCGGCGTTTTCACAGCAGTCTCCGGAATCGTTTATGTGACAGTTGGCGTCCGGCAATTGCAGGCTGCAGGACATGCGCATCCGGCGAAATCGTAAATGCGGTCGCCGGCAGTGAATCACACTCGCACATGTGTGGTGCCATAGAATATGAGCGACGCGCCTCTCATGCCGAATGTTGCAATTATCGGGCGGCCGAACGTAGGCAAGTCAGCGCTATTCAATCGCCTGGTCGGCCGAAAGATCGCCATCGTTCATGATCAGCCTGGAATCACCCGCGACCGGATTTCCGCGATTTGCAAGCGCGGCGCGCGGCCGTTCACACTATGGGACACCGGGGGAATTCTCGGAGCGGGTGAACGCGAGCTGGGCACGCACGTCCGGCGCGTTGCAGAACAAGCACTGCGCGAGAGCGATCTGTTACTTTTTGTTGTCGATGCGAACGATGGTTTATCTCCTATAGACGAGGAGCTCGCCCGCAAACTGCGCAAATCTCAAAAACCGGTCGTGCTCGTCGTCAACAAGATCGATAGCGAGAAGCACGAGCCGCTGACGGCGGAGTTCGATTCGTTAGGTTTCGAAGCGAGCTTTTCGATCAGCGCAGAACATGATCGCGGGATCTCGGACCTGTTGAGCGAAATTGAACAGCGTCTCTCCTCCCCCCGTGCTCCGCTCGACGTCAAACATCGAACATCAAACCTCCGACCTACACTTGCAGTGGCGATCGTCGGCCGGCCAAACGTTGGTAAATCTTCGCTCATCAATTCCATCGTACGCGGAGAGCGCGCGATTGTGAGCGAGTTGCCGGGAACGACCCGCGATGCTGTTGACATTTTTTACGAGGGCGATGGGCGGAAGTTCGTTTTCATCGATACTGCGGGAATCCGCCGGCGCGGAAAACATTCGAGTTCGGTAGAGGTTTTCAGCGTTATGCGCGCAGAGCGCAGCATTCGCCGCGCTGATCTGTGTGTTCTCATTGTGGACCTAACCATGGGCGTAACAGCCCAGGACAAACGGATCGCCGGATTGATTCAACAGGCGCGGAAGCCAGCGATCGTTGTTCTGAACAAATGGGACTTAGTCAGGCCGCGAGGCGGAGAAAAGCAGGCGGCAAGGCAAGTTGTCGAAGAAACGCGTGCGAGAATTTTCTTCCTTGATTACACACCGGTGCTGATCACCTCCGCGTTGACCGGAGAAAACGTGGAGAAGTTGTTTGCATCAATTGAACAAGTCCAGCGTGCGGCGCGGCAGCGCATCGGCACCGGGGTCCTAAATCGATTGCTACGACAGGCGTTGGAAGCAAACCCGCCGCCGCTGGCAAAGGGCCGCCGACTCAAATTGTTTTATGCCGCTCAATCCAGAGGAAAAGAAGGCTGCGTAGTGGAGAGCGGAGCTCCGGCGACGCTAGAACTCCCAGAAATGCAACGGGCTCGCGGGAGCTCGCCCATCGGGGCTCCAGAGTTCGTTCTTTTCGTCAACGACCCGAGTCTACTGAACGAAACATACCGCCGCTATCTCGAAGCTCGCATTCGCAAAGCAGAACCGTATCCCGGCCTGCCAATAATTCTGACGCTGCGCCCGCGCGCACAGAGTGTCGGGCAACGATCGAGGCTTCGAGAGAAATAAAGCGCTCGAAATCTTCAAAGGCCAATGGCTCTCGATTATTCCGGCTCCTGCCGATACGGGCGATTTGCGCTGAGCGATGCGAGAATGTCTTCGCTCAGCTTGATGGCATCGGTATCGCCGGAGGAGTAAGCGCGATTCAGCGCTTCTTTGATGGCGGTAAGTGCACGCTGGAAGTCTCCCGTTTCAGCGTAAGCCGCACTCAGCGTGTCGAGCATAACCGGGATTCGTCGCTCAGTCAGACCGCAAGCGCGCTCGGCAAGTCGGACTGCCTCCGCCCCATCGCGCGATTTCGAGTCGGGATACGTTGCAAGCAACCACGCCAATTCATCCAGCATTTGTGGTGAATCCGGTGCATTTGTGCCGATGTCCCGCAGCCGTTGTGATCCATCCGGTTGTTTCGCAAGCGACACTAGCAGCTGTCGCAACCGCGCATTCGCTTGTTCGAGTTCAGGTCGCAACATCATCACGTAACCGAGGTGCTGCGCAGCCGACGAGAGGTCGCCGGTTTCGGACAGAGCCGAAGCTAGCGCGGAATGCGCGCCTACGTCATAGGGCGACAGAGTCAGCCATGCGTGTCCGAGATCGTTCGCTTCGTTGTAGCGATGCGATTCGAAGAGACAATTCATCAGAACTTGGTACGCAGAAGAATTTTCCGGACCCAGATCGATAGCATGCCGAGCTTCCGCGATTGCGCGCTCTGGGTCAGCACGCTTTGCAGAAATGGCCAGATCCAAGTGCGCAGCAGAGCTCGCCGGATTTAATTCAATCGCGCGCTCGGCTTCCTTGATGGCTTCGTCGTCTTGACCTAGCTCGCTCAAGCCCAAAGCGTGAAAGCCTCGCGCGGTTGCATTCGAGGGATCAGCTTCTACGGCCTTAAGCGCTTCTGCAGCAGCACGGTCGATGTTGCCCTGGATGCCCAAAGCTTTTGCGGCATACAGATGCTGTGACTCCGAAGGAATAATCCAGAAAGTGGCGAAGCTGTTCATTGTCCAGACTAATGCGAGCACGCCGAGAATAAGCTGCGAACGCGCACGCCCACGGGTCAGCGTTTCCCAACCCAGTGCGCCAAAGAAACAAATCGGCGTGAGGGCCGACAATCCGTAGAACGCTTTGGCTTGCGCGTAGGACGGAACTTTTAGCGCCATGAAAATCAGACCGAGCACAATGACAGCGCAGAAAGCGAGCAACAGGAACAGTTCGCTTGTAGGCTTGCGAATGAATTGCACAATCGCGGTGCCCGCGCCGATGAGAATAAGTGCTGTGGGTACGAGCGCCCACAAATAGCCGGCAACCATTGGCTGCTGGTTCCAGGCAGTTGTTAAGCTCGACGCACCGCCGCACAGGCCGTCTCCCCACAAGGTGGAGTACATTCCATCCGCAAATCCGGCAAAACCGCTGAAGAGCGGATTCACTAATGATCGGCCAAAACGGAGATAATCGGCTGCGGAGTGATAGCCGGGATCCTGCCACCACGTGAAGCCGCTGACTACATCCCAGTTGCCAAGCAGCGGTGTGCCGAATCTCAACCAGATGCGCGTGTAATGCCATCCGCATACAGCGAAGCAAATCGCGAGCAGTAACCCGAGGTTGCGCAATGAGATTGCGATTGGCGCTCGCGTGTAAGCAAGCTTGGCTGCGATTGCAGCAATTACGATTGGGAGTAGCAAGAAGCCGGTTACTTTCGCAAGCATCGCCGCCCCAAGCGCCAAGCCAAGCCAGCCAAACTGCGACGCGCGTGGAGTGTCGTCCCTCAGCAAACGCAAACAGAGATAAAGCGTCGCCGTGACGAGAGTGGCGGCTAACATTTCGTTCGTCACATAATGCGCCAGATACAAATGCATCGGAAGAAACGCCGCCAGGAAAAGTCCAATGAATGCGACTCGCAGCGGAAGCAGGAGGCGCAAACTCAAAAAAACCAAAACGAATTGCGCAATGCCGAAAAATGGTCCGAGGAAACGCAGAACGACAACCGATGCCGCATCATTAGTTGACAGTTTGCCCGCTGAAAGGCTTGCCGCAGCGATCAGGTAATAGAGCGGCGGCTGATACATTTCCCAACCATCAGTTGGCAGCGGCAGCGCCCGGTGTTCCTGGATGTAGTTGATGTATTTGAGATGCTCTTTCGAGTCGAACCCCGCATGGAACGGCAATAGCCGCGCATTATTCCAGAATAACAACAGCCAGAGGCCGGCAATGACGAACAGGAGCGTTCGTTCCAGCCATTGTTGTGTGGATTTCTTAAAGCTGATGTTCCACAGAAAGATGGCTAGAGAAGCGATCGCAATAAGAACAATCCAGAACGGCCAGATCTTTCGCACCGCATCAAAGGTGCGCTCGCCGCCACCAATAGAATTCCCGGGACCGGGAGTCTTCGCCGTCGCAGCGAGCACGGCATGACGCCATGACGAACCGGCAATCGACGCTTCCCAACTCTCGTCGCTGCGCAAGATCAGTTGATCGGTAGTCAAATCGAGCCAGAGCGCCGGCGGGCCGGTCTGATTAAACACTCGGGCTTCGATCAAGTTTGATCCTGTGTGCAATTGCCCGGAGACATCGACACTCGTACTTTCTTTCCAGTTGCGACCGGGCTGCCACAGAACCAAAGCGTCGTTAATTTTCAGGTCTGCTCGCCGCATTGCGCGAATACTCAAACGCGCCATTGCAGGTCTGTTATTCAAAACAAATTCGCGTCGGAACGTCGCATCGAGGCCGGCAACGCCATGGCGGCGCGCGTCAATCGCGGTGAGAAAAACAATCCAGTCAGCGCGTCGATCGCGCGGCAAGAAACTGATTGTCGGATCGGTCCGCGCGACCCAAGCGAGGAACAGCATCGCCGCGCCGGTAAATGCGAAAATCAAAATCCCTCGATGCCACGGTTTGTGAAGGTCTAACATTTGAGCGATGCAACTTTTAGCACGTTTCTCCAGAGCCACAGGAAGTTAGATCGGCACCTCGGATAGTGCTTGTTCTGCACGCCTGACTTGCGAGGACATTTGATCGAACATTTTCAGGCACTGCGTGTCTCACCAGACCGTATGAAATCGACCCAGGAAATTACCCAGGAAGTGCGCGAGTTGGGGCAGTGGATTCCGGCGCTGCGCCAACAAGTCGGACACGTTGTCGTCGGACAGAAGTACTTGGTGGACCGCCTTCTGCTCGGACTGCTCGCCAACGGCCATCTCTTGCTCGAGGGCGTTCCCGGCCTGGCAAAAACGCTTACGGTCAAAACCATGGCCGCATGCATTCAAACGGGATTTCAAAGATTGCAGTTCACGCCCGATCTCTTGCCGGCGGATTTGATAGGCACGCTGATTTACAATCCACGCACGGGTGAGTTTACAACCAAACTCGGCCCGATTTTTTCGAACCTGATTTTGGCTGATGAAATCAACCGCGCACCAGCCAAGGTTCAGAGCGCATTGCTGGAGGCAATGCAGGAACGGCAGGTGACGATCGGCGAAAAGACATATCCGCTTTCGGATCCATTCCTGGTTTTGGCAACGCAAAACCCCATCGAACAAGAAGGCACCTACCAGCTTCCAGAGGCGCAGCTCGATCGCTTCATGTTTAAGTTGAACATCGGATACCCACTGAAATCCGAGGAGCGAAATATTCTTGACCTGATGGCGACCTCGGCGCCGGATTTGCGAGTTGATTCGGTGATTGAACCAGGCCAAATCATCGCGGCACGCAACGTGGTTAACAGCATCTACATCGATGACCGCGTGAAAGATTACATTGTGGATGTTGTCTGGGCGACCCGACAGCCGGCCGCTTACAATTTGCGACTGGAAGGTCTCATTCGTTACGGCGCTTCGCCGCGTGCGACCATTTACCTAGCCCTCGGCGCGCGCGCCCACGCGTTCTTGAACGGCCGCGGGTACGTGACGCCCCAGGACGTAAAAAGCATCGGGCCCGATGTATTGCGGCACCGCATCATCGTCAGTTACGAAGCCGAGGCGGAAGCGGTCACCAGCGAGACCATCGTCGAGCGGATTTTTGCGGGTTTGCCTGTGCCCTGATTTTCGGAAAGTGATCGGTGAACAGTGATCAGCGATGGAACCTGCGCAGTCGTTTCGAGATCTGAAGGTCTATTTCTAGAATGATCGATCGGGCTACTGACTTCTGTAAATACGCGCCGAGCACCGACTACCGCTCTGTCGCTCGCGAGGAAGAATCTCCGTTCACTGATCACTTATCACATGGATACGACCGAGATTCTTAAAAAGATCAGGACGCTCGAGATCAAGACCCGCGGCTTGGTCGAAACCGCTTTCGCCGGCGATTATCACAGCGTCTTCAAAGGCCGCGGCATGAACTTTGAAGACGTCCGCGAATATCAGCCGGGCGATGAGATTCGGTCAATTGATTGGAACGTCACGGCGCGGATGGGCACGGCATTCGTGAAAAAGTTCACTGAGGAGCGCGAGCTGACAGTGATGTTGGTTGTAGATGTTAGTGCTTCAGGAAACTTTGGCAGCACAACGCAATCAAAACGCGAGCTGGCGGCGGAGGTCGCCTGTTTGCTCGCCTTCAGCGCGATTAGGAACAACGACAAGGTTGGGCTGATTCTTTTCACTGATCGCGTCGAGCTTTTTATTCCACCAAAAAAGGGCCGCTCTCACACACTGCGACTCATCCGCGAGATCCTGTTTTTCCAACCGCACGGCCGCGGCACGGAGCCGGCGCTGGCACTTGATTACCTAAACAAGATCGTGACACGGCGCGCGGTCGTTTTTTTCATATCGGATTTTCAAGCGCCCGATTTTTCGCGATCGCTCGCTGTGAGTGGACGCAGGCACGATTTTGTAGCCATCCACATTAATGATGAACGAGAAAAAGTGTTGCCGAATATAGGGATCATTACCTTAGAGGATGCCGAGACCGGGGAACAGATCGAGATTAATACAGCTGATCGCAAAACCCGTGGTTCCTTTATGGACTTTGTCCGCGAGCACGACACAGAACTTTCCCGTACGCTCCGGCGAAATAATATCGATGCGATCACGCTGCAGACCGGAAAGGATTATTTGCCGGCGCTCCGCTCGTTTTTCAAACAACGGGGACGCCGCCTCGGTGTTCGATGAGGAAAAGCGAAGGAGTGATGGAGCAATGGCCTGCTGGAGTAATGGAATGAATTCGCCTTCCAATACGCCATTGCTCCCCTATTCCATTACTCCGGCGCTCTTGGTGCTGGCCACGGAAGAGTTCCATGATATTGCGCCGCCGGTGGATTATTCGCTTATTCCGCCATGGCTGGTTTTTGTGATCGCATTTGTCGCGCTCTCGCTTCTCGGCCTGGTAGTATGGTTGTTCGCGAAGCGGCGGAAACCGCCCGTGCCGCCGAAGCTGCCGCGGGAGATCGCGCTAGAGGAGCTCGAACAAATTAGCCGCGAAATTGAAAGGATGAGCCCATATCAACTTAGCATTCGTGTGTCCGATATTTTGCGGAAATATGTGACACAGCAGTACGGCCTGCCCGCGACGCGACAAACGTCTATCGAATTTCTGACCGCATTGGCAAAGGCGTCGCCTTTCTCCACAGACGAAAAATCATTACTCGAGGATTTTCTGAACCGCTGCGATCTGATTAAATTCGCGCGATATGAAGCGACAACGTCGGATAGCGAATTACTGCTGCAAGAAGCGATTCGTTTTGTGAAAGGAGGTCAACTTGCGACTGTTTGATTGGTGGCCGGCTAACACCGCGTTGACATTCGCGCGTCCGTGGTTGCTCCTCTTGCTGCTGGCAATCCCATTGCTCGCATATTTGCGCGGGAAACGCGGACCGGCCGCGGCGCTGACCTATTCATCCACAGCGAGCCTTCGGGCAATCGGAAGACAAAGCGCCGCGCGTGCCGGAAAAATTCTGCGGGCGCTGGTGCTGGCTTCCCTTGCGCTGTTTGTGGTTGGACTCGCGCGTCCGCAGCTCGGCAAAAGTCTTACCCAGATCGAGGCGAGCGGGATCGATATCATGCTCGTGCTCGATGTCTCCGGGTCGATGCTCACGAAAGATTTTACCATCGGAGGACAGGAAGCCACGCGGGTGGATGCGATTCGCGAGGTTACTCGCAAATTTATTGAAGGACGACCGAACGATCGGATCGGCATCATTGCATTCGCCGGTCGTCCGTATGTTGTCAGCCCGATGACGCTGGATCACGATTGGCTTTTGCAAAATCTGGAGCGAGTGCGGATCGGCCTCGTGGAAGACGGCACTGCGATCGGATCCGCCATGGCAGCGGCTGCTAATCGCTTAAATGACAAACGGTCAAAGAGTCACGTGCTGGTCCTGTTGACCGACGGCGAGAATAATGCCGGCAAAATTCCGCCAAACACTGCTGCTGAGGCAGTGTCAGCTTTAAAGATTCACTTCTATGCCATTGGAGCCGGCATCAACGGGATTGCACCTGCTCCGATCTTCACTAATCGGGGACCGTTAACCGATGCACTGGGCAACATTCTCTACGAAAACCAGCGCGTAGAGTTTAACGAGGCGGGTCTGAGAGAGGTCGCAAAAATTGCGGAAGGCAAATTCTTTCGAGCCACCGACACGAAATCGCTCGAACAAATTTACAACGACATAGACAGCCTCGAGAAATCGACAGTCAGCGTAAAGAAGTATCAGCAATACCGCGATCTATTTCCGGTGTGTCTTATGAGTGGATGCGGGCTGTTGCTCGCGCAACTCGTCCTGTCGCAGACAGTGTGGAAAAAATTACCGTGAGAAGAAAACGTCCAACGCTCAACGCCCAACGCTCAACGCTCAACAGTCGAATTGATCGACAATTGGCAATTGGCAATCGGCAATTGGCAATTCTATGAGCTTCGGCGTACCAGAATGGCTTTGGGGATTGTTGCTCATCCCGCTTTTGATTGCGTTGTTTCTCCGCGCAGAACGTCGGGGCCATCGGCGGCTGCAGGAGTTCGTTTCAGCGCGGCTGCTGCCGCAGCTGGCTGCAACCGCAAATAGGCCGCGCCGCGTAACCAGGTTTGCCTTGCAATTGCTCGCCATTGCTCTGGCACTTGTCAGCCTGGCGCAACCGCGATGGGGTTATACGTTTGAGGATGTTAAGCGCAAAGGGCTTGATTTGCTGATCGCCGTGGACACGTCGCGCAGCATGCTTTCGAATGACGTTCAGCCGAGTCGGCTCGACCGCGTCAAGCTTGCGGTTCAGGATTTGATCAACGAGTTGCAAGGCGACCGTGTTGGTTTAATTGCCTTTGCGGGGCGCGCTTTTTTGCAGGCACCACTCACCATTGATTACGACGCTGTGGTTGAGGCGATCAATGATCTGGACACCAAAACGATTCCCGAAGGCGGGACCAACATCTCCAGCGCAATTGTTCTTGCCACGCAGAGCTTCGGCAAGAGCGCAACGGGAAATCGAGCGCTCATCATCTTTACCGATGGAGAGGAATTAAGCGGTGATGCTGTGAAAACTGCGAAGGAAGCGGCAGACGCTGGCGTGCGGATCTTTACGGTGGGCGTCGGAACGCCGCAGGGCTCGCTTATTCCGGTGACGGGTGATGATGGTCAAACGGCCTTCGTCAAGGACTCAGCCGGCCAGGTAGTCAAATCAAAGCTGGACGACAAACGTTTGCGCGAAATCGCGCAGGCTACAGGCGGGTTCTATGTTCATTTGGAAAGCGGGCCCCGCACGATGCAGCAAATTCAAAACGAAGGATTAGCGAAGATGCAGGCCGCTGAGATGGACGTGCGTTTGTCGCGTCGGCCAATTGAGCGCTATGAATGGCCGCTGAGCGCGGCGCTGATTGCTCTTACCTTATCGATTTTGATTCCCGAGCGAAAGCGAGCGCGCGAACGCCGCACCATTCGTGCGCCTACCCGCAATGCGGCGCATGCCGTTGCAAGCGGGCCTGTCAGGACTGCGGTCACGACGGCCGCGCTGCTAATCTTGGTTGCGTCATTTTCATATGCCGCCGCCCCTGGAATTGACGCGTACCGCGACGGGAAATTCGAAGACGCGTATAGCCAATTTCAGCAGACGTTGAAATCGCATCCGGAATCGCGCGCTGACGACAAGCTTCAGTTCGATTCGGGCGCGGCCGCTTACAAACTAAAGGATTACAATAGAGCGCTGGAATCATTTAGCCAGGCATTGCTGACGCGAGATGCGGGTTTGCAAAGCAAAGGCCATTACAATCTCGGCAACACACTTTATCAGCGCGGCGAATCGGAGAAGAGCGATGAGAAGAAGCTCAGCGACTGGACGAACGCGCTCGACCATTACGAACAAACGCTCAAGCTCAATCCGAACGATAAGGACGCCAAAGACAACTACGATTACGTCAAGAGGAAGATCGAGGAGTTAAAAAACAAGAAATCGCAACAACAGCCCTCCCCTTCCCCGTCGCCATCGCCGCAAAAGAACAAACAGAATCAAAAGAACAAACAAGATCAGCAGCAAAAACAAAATCAGGATCAACAGCAGCAACAGTCGCAGCAAAATCAGAAGCAAGAAAAGCAACAACAGCAGCAAAACGAACAACAGCAGCAAGGTCAGGGGCAGG
>WNGK01004757.1_pt1 | contig 22343 bp, 20 predicted proteins | sample 5400601 | NCBI WGS metagenome assembly WNGK01 (sample SAMN13153376, study PRJNA577476) | soil metagenome | isolation source: 60 cm soil or saprolite under Garry oak tree replicate 1 | place: USA:California | collected 2016-06-15
GGGAGCTTGCCGCCGAAGCCGTTCTGGAACAAGCCGACAGTGATGCCGGCAGGCCGCTGCCAGGGTCCCGTGTTACTCAACGTGATGTGGTCGGTGGTATAGCTAACCACGAATTCATTCAGAAGAGTGGGCGAGACAGTGGCCGTCAGGCGCGCCAACATGCTCACACCCGGACCGACAAACTTAGTCTGGATCGTGGGGAAATCACCCACACTCCACAGCGGAGTGGGAACCACCGTTTGCCAGGAATCGTGGATAAGATGGAAGCTCGCCCGCACTCCAGGCGTAAAGTTGTGGTCGACCTTGACTAATTCCTCCCGCCACCTAGTGGGAGTCGAAACCGACGCTATATATGCCGGATAGCCGCCATTTATGCCATTTGCGAGGGGAATCATCGGCAGCAGCGCCTGCGCGACCGGATCAATCGTCACTGCGGCGGGATTGGCAACGCTCGGACAATCATTGAAGCCATTCGTTGGATCGTAAATGTCCGGGCAAAGATCGGAGAAATCCCCATTCCGCTCGGCGTCGGAGGGAACATTGTGTAGGAAGGTCTTCGGCGCGAGCTCCCTCCGCCATTCCTCCGACCAAAAGAAGAAGGTCTTGTCCCGGTTCTTGTTGTACCCAGGCAGCACAACCGGACCGCCGACCGTGTACCCCCAGTCATGTTTCTTGTAAGCAGGTTTGTGCTGGGTAGGATCGTCAAAGTAGTTGAACCCGTTAAATGCTTCGTTCCTCCCAAAGTAGGAAACGGTGCCGTGGAATTTATTGGTACCAGACTTGATCTCCGTTTCCACTGTACCGGATGCATTCCGTCCATACTGCGCGCCATAATTTGAGGTAAGAACCTTGAACTCGGCAATGGCGTCCACGTTCGGATAAACATTCAGCGTGGCATTACTGCCGTTATCCATGTTGTCGCCGCCGTCGATTTCCCAATTGTTGTACTCAACTCGCCCCCCGTTGATGCTGTACTGCACGTTGCCATAAACGCCGACTGTGCCCTCGTCCTGCCCCGTCTGGTTACTGACTCCCGGCACAAGCGTGACCAATTGGGTGAAGTTGCGGCCGTTCAGCGCGAGTTGCGAAATTTGCGCCCCAGTGACTGTACCAGAGAGGTCCGAGGACTGCGTCTCCACCTGGGCCACATTGGTGCCTTCAACGGTAATTTGCGTAGCCTCGGCGCCCACCTCCAGCTTTACGTCATCCCGGGCCTTTTGACCAACGTCCAGTACGATCCCCTTTGCCTGATACCTCTTGAAACCCTTGGCCGTCACTGTTAGGTCATACTTGCCGATCGGTAACGCGGCGAACAAATAATCCCCGCTGCCGTTTGCGGTGGCAGTGCGGGTCACGCCATGCTCAGTGCTGGTAATGGTCACTTGCGCGTTCGTGACCGCTGCGCCCGTAGGATCGGTTACGGTGCCGGTGATCGAAGCCGTGTCCTGGCCAAGCAGGAACGCCGGAGAGAGCGTGAACGCCAGAAGCAACGAGCGCGTTAGCAGGGATTTCATATTCCACTCCTCTGACCTGACATGTTGAATCGTGCCGGAATTCTTGAACCAGACGATGAGGCGCACTACCCACGAAAAGCCTTTATTAAAACGTATCAATACTGGACGAAGGGCTAAATTACTGTCAAGCAAAAAATTCGCCATAACGTTCTTCTCTGGATTAAACCAAGGGGCGGGTTGAGTCGCGGACGACCAGCTCCGGCAGCAACTTGCGATGCACGGCGGGAATCTTACGCTTCTCCTGAACGGCACTGATGCCTTCGGCCACAATGCTGACCGCCATCTTGCCCATTTCTGCCATCGGCTGACGGACCGTGGTGAGGGAGGGCGTGAGCAAGCTGGAATGGGCAATGTCGTCGAACCCGATAACCGAACATTGCTCAGGAACTCTGATGCCGGCTTTGTTCAGGGCGCGGAGGGCGCCGAATGCGGTCATGTCATCGAATGCCATCAGGGCGGTGAACGAAGGTTTTCTCCGAAGCAGTTCCTCGGTCAACTTGTAACCAGCCTCGAAGCTGTAGAGCGGATCGCTGGATTCCGGCAAGTCAAGCACCAGATCGGGGTCGAGGCTCAGGCCGTGGGCCTTGGCGAAGATGCGAACGCCCTTCCACCGCGGGGCGCTGTCGGTGATGCGCTTGGGGCCGCGAATGAACGCGATCTTGCGGTGGCCGAGCCCAAACAGATGCTCAATCGCGGAGTGGGCGCCCAGTTCATTGTCAACAATTACCGAGCTGATGGAACCAGCCTGCAGTTCGCGGCCAATCATAGCGGTGGGAATGTTGCTCTTTTCCAGATCACCGAGCACATCAATATCCACGAAAAGCCAGTTCGCAACGACGATCAAAGCCTCTACCCGGCGATCAAGCAGCATTTCCAGATATCGCTCGAAGCGGCTGCGCTCGTTGTGCACGTCCGTAAGAATAGGCAGAAACGAAGACTGGTACAGCGTGCTCTCAATACCCCGCAGCACCAGCGTGCAGTAAGGATCGGTCATGTCGAAGACCATCACTCCGACGGTATGACTTCGCCGGCTGCGCAGAGAACGAGCAAAGAGATTGGGGCGGTAACCGAGTTTCTTGGCAGCGCGTTCGATCCGTTTCTTGGTGGTGGCGGGAATGTATCGCGCGAGCGGCGCATTGTTGAGCACAATCGAGACTGTGGTGGGTGAAAACCCGCTCTCCTTTGCCACCTCGCGAATCGTGACCACTAATGGCCTTCCTCGTGCGCAGCCCTTGAATTTGCCGCCTGCGCTGGCGGACACTACAGCAGAGACTCGCACCAGTGTCAAGCATGTTGCGCATTTTTCGAATCGGAATTCTAGCTTTTTTCTGCGCCGGCGGCGCACCGGAGTTACTTGCTCACGTCCTAGAACAGGGGACCGCAGCACAGCAGAACAGCGCTGCGGCTGAACACAAACCGGACCTGCAGGAGATTTTCCGACGCGGTCAAGCTGCTCTCGAACAGGGACGATTAAAAGACGCAGAGCAGGATTTTCACAGCATTATCTCCGTTGATCCGCATTCCGCGGGAGCCTATGCCAACCTGGGCGTCGTTTATATGCGTGAGAAGCAGTGGAAGCCTGCACTGGCGATGCTTCACCAGGCCCAACAGCTTTCCCCGGAGGTTGCGGGAATACGGTTGAACATCGGGCTTGCTTATTACCGGCAGAACAAATTTCAAGAGGCGATTCCCGCGTTTGAATCGGTGGTCCGCGATAATCCCGGATCTTTGCAGGGGCGCTACCTGCTAGGACTCTGCCACTTCTTTACCGGAGATTATTCCGCAGCGGTGAGCACCCTCGAGCCACTGGAATCGCAGGAGTCAAACGATCTGAACTTTCTCTATGTAATCGCAATTTCGGCATGGAAATCAAAACAGCAGCAACTGGAACAGCGTGCGCTGGCCCGGCTGGTGGAAATCGGCGAGAACCGTCCGGAGTTCCATCTACTCCTCGGAAAGGCGCATTTGAACCGGGAAGAATATGACGATGCGATCAAAGAGCTGGAACTCGCAGTGCAAGCTTCGCCGCGGCTGCCGTTTGTTCACTTCAATCTCGGCCTGGCTCACATGAAGAAGCAGGAATTCGACGAAGCCAGGTCGGAGTTTCTGAAAGATTCCGTGATCGAGCCAGATGTTCCGTATAACTACGACCAGCTTGGAATCATCGAAGCCAATCAGCAGCATGGAAAGCAGGCCGAGCAGTATTTTAAGCAGGCACTGCGCCTGGATCCCGACCTGGCAAGCTCCCGCTACCAACTCGCACGGGTTTACCAGAGCGAAGGCGAATACGCCAAAGCCCTTTCGGAGATTGGCATTGCGGCCAGGCTTCAGCCGAAGAATGCCAGCGTTCACTACTTGCGGGGGCAAATCCTTCAGCATCTCAGACGGACGCAAGAGGCCCGGGCAGAGATGCAGAAAGCAACCCAAATCTCGAACGACGCTCGAAACAGGCGGCAACAAGAACTGGAGAGCCCGGCCGAAAATCCTGAGCTCATGCAGCAACCCGAACCCTAGCGGATTGTCCGGTTCTGGACATCGTCAAATGAATGCGCCAACACTATGCTATTGAAACGTATCAATAGCCCATGATATGACTGCTTGGCGGGTAGCGGATTGAGCGGTTCTCCCGACGAATCAGAATTTACGAGGTGGGACCTTGATGACCCAACGCAGGGCTGCATTTGTACTTCTGTCGCTCTCTTTCCTTTTTTCAGGCTCCATGTCGGCTCAGACGCATTCGAAAGTGCAAGCCCCCATCCCCTCTGAACGCGCACTCGTCCTGCGCGACGGCTGGTCATTGCAATCGTCCGGCAAGGTGGACAAACCTGGCGAGGTCATTTCCAGGCCGGCCTTTCAGCCCACAGGATGGTACTCGGTAACTGTCCCCACAACCGTTGTCAGTGCGCTAGTAAAGCACAAACTCTACCCCGATCCGGACTTTGGCATGAACCTGCGCTCGATTCCGGGAGTGACATATCCGATCGGCGCGAATTTTTCGAACATTGCAATGGAGCAGGACAGTCCATTCATGGTGCCCTGGTGGTATCGGAAGGAATTCGTGCTTCCCGAGGCCTACAAAAGCAAGTCCATTTGGTTGGACTCTGGCGGAATCAATTATCGCGCCAACATCTGGCTGAATGGGAAGCAGATCGCTAGCAAGAAGGACGTCGCGGGCGCGTGGCGCACCTATGAGTTCAACATCACGGATGTTGCGCTTCCCGGAAAACAAAACGTCCTGGCAGTGGAAGTTTTTTCGCCGACCGAAAAAGACCTGGCAATCACCTTCGTCGACTGGTACCCCGCACCTCCAGACAAGAACATGGGACTGTTCCGGGACGTCGAGATCAGGACCAGCGGACCGGTGGCAGTGCGCTATCCGGCGGTGGTTTCGAAGGTTGATGCGGACCGGAAGGCCCGTCTGACAGTCACTGCGTTGGTGAAAAATGGAACCAACCAGCCAGTGAAGGGCGTGTTGAAGGGCCACATTGGGCAGGAAGAGTTCTCGCAGGAAGTTGAGCTTGGGCCTAAAGAAGAGAAGGACGTAACCTTCGATCCGGCGCAATTCCCGCCATTGAATGTTGACAGTCCAAAGCTGTGGTGGCCGGCGCAGATGGGGAGACCGGAACTGAACCGTCTCGGTATGGAATTTGAGATCGAGGGTAAAGTGTCGGATCGCGCGGAGACGAAATTCGGCATTCGCGAAATCACCTCTGAGCTGAATGCCAACGGCAGGCGCACCTTTTCGATCAATGGCAAGAAGATATTGATTCGCGGTGGGGGATGGTCACCGGACATGATGCTGCGCGAAAATTCGCAACGGCTTCGTGACGAACTGAATTATGTCCAGGACATGGGGCTGAACACCATACGTCTCGAGGGCAAGTTGGAGTCGAAAGAATTTTTCGATCTGGCGGATGAACGCGGAATTCTGGTCATGGCCGGCTGGTGTTGTTGCGATCACTGGGAGCACTGGCCGAATTGGAAGCCCGAGGATTATCAAATCGCGGAACAATCCTTGCGCGATCAGATCTACCGATTGCGCAGCCATCCCAGTTTGTTGGTTTGGCTGAACGGTAGCGACAATCCGCCGCCGCCGGATGTGGAGCAGACGTACCTGAAAGTGGAAAAGGATCTGCAGTGGCCGAATCCCGTAATTTCTTCCGCAACAGGGAAACGGGCCGCATTCAGCGGAGACAACGGCGTAAAGATGAGCGGGCCGTATGAATACGTCGCGCCGTCTTACTGGATGGAAGACGCGCTGGACGCGAATCATCCCCAGAACTGCAATGAGGGCGGATGTGGCGGTGGCTACGGGTTCAATACCGAGACTAGCCCTGGCCCGGCGGTGCCTCCGATCGAAACAATTCACGCGATGCTGCCGAAAGAGCACTGGTGGCCGATTGACGATTGGTGGAACTATCACGCAGGCGGCGGGTCGTTTAAAGATATTCACGTTTTCACCGAGGCGCTGAATGCGCGATATGGAGCCGCGACCAATCTTGAGGACTACACCTCCAAATCGCAATTACAAGCATACGAAGGCATTCGCGCGATGTACGAGGCTTACAGCCGTAACAAGTACACGTCGGGGGGCGTAATTCAATGGATGCTGAACAATGGCTGGCCATCCATGATCTGGCACTTGTACGACTTCTATCTGCGGCCGGGCGGAGGATATTTTGGAGCTAAGACCGCACTGCAGCCGCTAGATCCGATATATGGCTATGACGACCACTCCATTTACGTTGTCAACAGCCGCTACCAGGACGCGAAGGGCCTGCGCGTCGTAACTAAGGTCCTCAATCTGGACATGACCGAAAAGTTTTCCAACGAAAGCACGGTGGATGTACCTGCGGATGGCGTGGTGAAGGTAACTAGCTTGCCGGAAATCTCAGACTTGAGTCCTACTTATTTTGTCGCGTTACGAATTCTGGACGCTAGCGGCAAGACAACCGGCTCGAATTTCTATTGGCTTTCCACAAAGCCGGAGACGCTGGATTGGTCGCGTTCGAACTGGTACACCACGCCGACGGCCTCGTATGCCGACTTCACTGCGCTTACACAACTGCCGAAAGTAAAACTCAAAGTGACAGAGCGCAACGAGCGCAAAGGCGAGGACGAGGTCACCCACGTGACGGTGGAGAATCCAACAAAGGATCTCGCGTTCTTTGTGCGACTCAAGGTGGATAAGGGCAAGGGCGGAGAAGAAATCCTTCCTGTGCTGTGGCAGGACAACTACGTCTCCCTGCTGCCGGGCGACAAGCGTGAAATTACCGCCACTTATCGAGCCGCTGAATTAGGAGCAGCTAGGCCGGCGGTAAACGTCAGTGGGTGGAACGTCGAGTAATTCAGCATTGCAAAGTTTCAGATTGCCGAATTGGAAGAGCTCGCAACATTCGGTTCGAATTCCGCTATCAGTCACTGTCGCGATTCTGCATTTCTAACCTTCTTCCTGAGGCAGTTCGAAGTCAATCAGATTGCTGCGAAAACCGCGCGTCTTAATCGCGCCGAAAGTGATCCCTACGATCATCCAGATTCCGCCCACAATCCAAGCTTTCCAACTCAGGTTCTTCCACAGGAAAAAGCAGATCGTGAAACCCGCCAAAGGGGGCGTCCAGAAGGCCAGGATTGCCAGCCCGACGCCGGCGACGCCCCACAACACAAGGCTTTGATGCGGTAAGAGCACGAGGCCAATCACTAGACCGGTTATCAGTAGAGGCGGGACCGGGCTGCCGCCCGACTCGCGAACGTGATAGCGAAAGAAGGCCGCCAAGTTGACACCCATGAAGGCGATCAGGGCGCCGAAGTTGAGCATCTCCGCGCCCAGGCCGTAACTGACGACGAACGCCCCCGCGAGCGCGACAAGCCCAACGAAGATCACGTTGTTACGCGGCACGTGTCGTTTGGCGTCGACCACGCCGAAGAACGACTGCGGCAGCGCTTTGCTGCGTCCCATGCCATAAAGCAATCGGGCCGCGCCGATCTGTGCTCCCATCCCGGAGCCAAAATTGGCCACCAACAAGGTGAATCCAACGACTGCGAATAAGGGCGCCCAGGCGCGCCCTGCCACGTAGGTGAAGGCGGTATCAGAGTTCGGAAATGGTTGCGAAGCTGGCCATATGAGCTGCGCTGCGTAGACCTCGAGGGCAGACAGAATGCCAATTACGAAACAGGTGAGGACAGTGGCGAGCAGGATGTTGCGCCGCGGGTTTTCGGCCTCCTCAGAAAGAGTAGAGATGCCATCAAATCCGATATAGCTAAGCACCGCAATCGAGGTCGCGCCCAGCACACCTTTTATTTCCCACATCTGGGGGTCGTAGAACGGTCGGGTAAAAAACGCAGCCCCATCATGAGGATTCCTGAAAATGTAACGTGCTGCAGCCACGAAGAAGACGGTGACGACTGCTCCCATGCCCGCGGCCAACAGAGTGTTCACGCGTGCCGAGGTCTTGATACCCTGAATATTCAAGGCAGTAAACACCGCTCCAAAGAAGACTGCCCACACTGCATATGGCACGCCCGGTGCAAACACGTGAGCTTGCTGGCTGCACCAGATAATGCAGATCATAGGGTTCAGAATGTAGTCCATCACCATGCTCCAGCCCGTGATGTAGCCAACCGCAGGATTGATCTCCTGGCCGACGTAGGTGAAGGCCGAACCCGCGCTCGGATACGCGCGCGCCATACGCCCATAACTGAAGGCTGTGAACAGCATGGCGACCATCGCGATCAGGAGAGTCGTCACAACATGGCCGCGGCCTCGATCACTGAGCACCCCGAAGACAGACATCGGTGCGACTGGCTGAATGACGATGACTCCGTAGAGAATCAGGTCCCAAAGGGTGAGGGAGCGCCTAAGGCGCGGGGCGGATGAGACGGTTGAAGGGGTTGCCATCTCGCGTATTGAATTGGTGCAGCGCGGAAAAGTCAAGATTAAAACGATTGAAGAAGCTTTTAGCTTTCGGTCGTCATTTTACTGGCTAAATTTGCCTTGGAGACATCAACCGGACCTCTCACTCGATGGCCACAAACTTGACGCAAACCGGCGAGGGTACGTTGAGCACTTGCCCGGTCGAGGTGAGCCGGCCCGTCTCTTGATCGATCCGGAAAACAACAATGTTGCCGCTACCCTGGTTAGCCACGAAGAGGCGTGAGCCACTTGGATCGATCTCAAAATTGCGTGGCGTCTTACCTTGCGTGGAAAAGTGATCGACCAGAGTGAGCCTACCTTTGTGCTGGTCAATCGAGAACACGGCTATGCTGTCGTGTCCGCGATTCGAGGCAAAAAGAAATTTGCCATTGGGATGCACCTGGATCTCAGCCGTGTCATTGCTTCCAGAAAAATCTTTTGGCAGCGTGGAGACAGTCTGCAAGGTATTCAGTTCGCCGCGACCGGCATCGTAGGAAAAGTTGGTAATGCTGGAGTGTAACTCATTAATGACGTATGCGAATCTTCCGTTGGGGTGAAAGGCGACGTGGCGAGGGCCAGCTCCAGGATCCACTTTGGCGAAGGCAGGATTGTTTGGCGTCAAGGAACCAGTTTTGGGGTCGAAGCGGTACACCATCACTTTATCGAGGCCTAGGTCTGCTGCGATTGCGAAGCGGTTGTTAGCTGTCACTTCGATCCAATGTGCATGCGGTCCTTCCTGGCGCTCCCGATTGGGGCCGGAACCGGCGTGCTGCACAAAAGCTGACGCCTCGCCTAGGCGACCGTCTTTGAGCACAGGAAACACCGCGACGCTACCGCCGGTGTAGTTTGCCACCAGGACGTACTTACCGGTTTTGTCGAGTGCGATGTAGCACGGGTCTGCGCCGCGCGATGCGACTTCGTTCAACTGGGACAACTTGCCGGTCTGGCGATCGATAGCAAACGCGCTTACCGCGCCGCTGGCTTGGCCTTTATATTTGGGAAGCTCATTTACGGCGTAGAGGAAGTGGCGGCTTGGATCCACCGCCAAAAAAGATGGGTTGGTAGTCTCTGCCGCGAGGCCAAGCGCAGTTAACTGACCCGAAGCCGCATCCAAACGGTACACATAAATTCCCTTGCTTTCCTTCTCCGTGTAAGTGCCTACGAAAACAAGGTAATTGCTTTTCGGCGCATCAGTTGCGTTAGTCGGGGGGCCAATGGATAACATGCAGAGGGCCAGCAAACTTAGGCCTAGAGTCGTTCTCATGCCCCCTATGAGAACGTATTATCTGGCGGAGTGCAAGCGGCCCCCGGGGGATGGGTGCTTGATTAGAAAAAAGTTTGTACCACATCGATGACACGATACTCGGAGTCCAACACTGGCAAGTGGCGCCATTTATCGAACGTCAGACAAGGATGAGAAATATCGAAGCCAATCATGTCCCCAACGTGAATGTCGTCGCCTTCAGCAGTATGCAGGTAGGCATGCTGGTCCATGATGTGCGTTAGTGTCCATGCGGCGGGCGCGGCAGCGGGTTTCGGGCGCCCTGGGCGATAGTGAAGCGCGGGAACCGGCAAGCCGGCGTCAAACGCCGCGTCGCGTTTTCCTAGAGCGATGATCGCCTTCTCCTTTTCCGGCACCGACTGTACATACGCCCATAGTTGCAATGCCGGCACCAGACTCGATCCCATGCTTCGCGCCACCGGATTGCGGCTTTGAATCTGCTGTTGAGCTGCACGATATATGCCCACATCGTGTGTGAGATAGCATCCGGGCCGCAAAATCACGTCGAAGGGTTGGCCCATCTCCGCTTTGCTAAACACATCCGCGACTACGTCATACCATGCCGAACCAGCTCCTGACAGAATGACGGGACTGTGATCAAAACGGCTTTCACGCGCTAGCTCACGCGTAACCTCGACGGAGTTTTGCAAAAAGGTCCGAACCCACGATTCATCTTTCAGCAGACCTTCATACACCTCGACCCCACACAAAGCAATGTGTTCGCGACAACGAGACAACGCTGTCATCACCGCATGCAACTGTTGCCGATTGCGCACTCCAGTGCGGCCATCGTCTACTCCCAACTCGACTAAAACATTCAGGCGCTGCCCGCGGCCGCCGAAGAATCTCGCCAACGATTCGACTTGCTCAGAAGAATCGACCAGGCAGAAATACTCAAACTCCGCATCTTCCAGCAGGTCCCCAATAATAGCCATGTTCTGCTTACCCACCAACTGATTCGCCATCAGGACGCGGCGCACTCCGTGTTGATACGCCACGCGCGTCTGAGGGGCGGTTGCCAGCGTGATGCCCCACGCGCCAGCCTTCAACTGTCGCATGAACAATTTCGGCGCCATCGTGGTTTTCCCATGCGGTGCAAGTTTGGCTCCGTAGGCGGCGGCGAATGCCTGCATCCATTGCAAATTGTGCGCCAGCTTCTCCTCGTACAGCACGGCAGTTGGCAAGCTCAAGTCCTCGTGCAACAGTTGCCATCCCAGGTTGGGTATATCTCTCGGCAGGAGCGCCCGATCCATTGCGCCCAAGCCCTTGTTTAACGGCTCAATCAGCGCGAGGGATTCGGCATCAGTCAATGGATATTGAGTGCGATCCTTTGTATGATTCATTGGCTTTGGTCGTGTCCGTGTCAACTGATGTTAATTGATGCGGCGATCTTTATCTTTAATCCCTGGGAGACTTGATGTGCGCACCTGTGACACCCTGATCCGCAATGTACAGATTTTGGACGGAAGCGGGGGTGAGCCACAAACTGGCAGCGTCGCAATCGAGAGCGGCCGTATACGGGCTGTGGGCGATCTGGCGCGCCAGTCTGCGCGGCGCATGCTCGATGGTGAGGGCAAGATGCTGGCACCTGGGTTTATCGACGCGCACACTCACGACGACCTTTATGTGATTCGCGCCCCGGAGATGTTGCCGAAGCTGTCGCAAGGCATCACGACAGTGATTGTGGGGAATTGCGGCATCAGTGCGTTCCCGATGCGATTGACGGGCGATCCACCGGACCCGATGAACTTGCTAGGAGAACCTCGCGAGTTTCGTTACCGCACGTTTGCCGACTATGTAGCGGCTATTAGCGCAGCCCAGCCGGTGGTAAATGTGGCAGCACTGGTAGGCCACACGGCGCTGCGCAACAACCACATGGGTCGCCTGGATCGTGTCGCGACCGCGGGCGAAACTGCGGCGATGCGGGCCCAGTTGTGTGAGGCACTCGATCATGGTGCGCTGGGCTTGAGCACTGGACTGGCGTACTCGTCGGCTTATTCGGCGTCCGTTGAGGAAGTAATGGGCCTGGCTGAACCTCTGTCGAAGGCGGGCGGAATTTACGCCACTCATCTACGCAGTGAAACCGACCTGGTGCTGCAAGCGATGGACGAGGCATTCCGTGTCGGCCGACATGCCAGCGTCCCGATAATTATTTCTCATCTGAAGTGCGCCGGTATCGACAACTGGGGACGCAGTGGCGAAGTGCTGCAATCGCTTGACGCAGCTCGGGTCCATCAGTCGATTGGCTGCGATTGCTATCCATATGCCGCCAGCTCTACGACCCTGGACCTGGGTCAGGTTGACGAACGCATCACAATCACGATCACCTGGTCCAAGCCGCATCCCAAGCTGGCTGGGCAGACCCTCGCTGAAATCGCCAACAGCTGGGGTACACGCCAGATCGAAGCTGCGCGCCGGCTGCAGCCCGGGGGCGCAATTTACCACTGCATGTCGGAAGACGATATGCGCGCGATTCTGCGACATCCAGAGACGATGATCGGCTCTGACGGGCTTCCGAATGATCCTTTGCCCCATCCGCGCCTTTGGGGCACTTTTCCACGCGTGCTTGGACACTACAGCCGCGAGCAGAAATTGTTTTCATTGGGCGAAGCTGTGCGCAAAATGACCAGCCTGCCAGCCCAGCGTTTCGGTTTGACCGATCGGGGTTGGTTGCGGGAAGGTTACTGCGCGGATTTAGTGCTGTTCAACGCTGATACCGTGCGAGACACTGCCAGCTTTATCGATCCCATTCGCGAGGCGACAGGCATCGCGGCGGTTTGGGTCAATGGCGTTTTGTCGTACCGAGACCAGGCTCCGACGGGTGAGCGAGCTGGTAAGTTTCTGCCTCGCAACTCTACGTCAATGTCGTGAAGACGATTTCGTTATTAATACCAGCATCGGGAGTTAACAGGATGAGCATAAAACGTTACGGTGCCGAAGGCAGCAAAGGGACCGGGGGCGAGCATCTACCGTTTGCACGGGCAGTACAAGCAGACGGTTGGTTATATGTCTCAGGTCAAGTGCCAATGGTCAATGGCGAGGTAGTCGCTGGCAACATCCTTACTCAGGCCCGTCAGGCCATTCGCAACCTTCTGTCCGTCTTGAAAGAAGCGGGCTACTCTCCTGAGCACATAGTGCGTTGCGGAGTGTGGCTTGATGATGGTCGCGATTTCCAGTCGTTCAACCAGGTATTTAGGGAATACTTCGGTGAAAATCCGCCGGCACGCGCCTGCGTGGTATCCAGCATGGTGGTTGATTGCAAGGTGGAGATAGACTGCGTTGCCTACAAGCGCCCAGCAGACTAATTCAGTCTTCCATGCAGTGCGTTTAAAAAGTAGCGGCATTAAATCCTATGATCGACAATCACGGTGCTTTCCTGCTGATCGCAGCGCTGGTAGCGGTGGTCGCGCTAGTTGTCCTGATTGCGCGTTTCAAAATTAATCCTTTCATCGTACTGATGACGATGTCACTGGCCTTGGCCGCGGTCAGCGGTATGCCGATGCAAAACATCGTAAAGTCTTTCGAGACTGGGGTTGGCAATACTCTCGGACACATTGCGATCATAGTCGCGTTGGGCACTATGCTGGGCAAGATGATGGCGGAGTCCGGTGGAGCGGACCGCATCGCGCATACCCTGATCGATGTTTTTGGCGAGAGACACCTGGCTTGGGCCATGGTGGTGGTCGGCTTCATTGTCGGACTGCCAGTATTTTTTGAAGTGGGATTCGTTCTTCTGGTGCCAATTGCGTTTAATGTAGCCAGGCGCACAGGTACGTCACTAGTTGTGGTGGGGCTGCCCATGGTCGCCGGCCTCTCCGTGGTCCACGGCCTAGTGCCACCCCATCCGGCCGCCATGCTCGCGGTCACCGCTTACAACGCCGACGTCGGACGCACGGTTCTCTACGCTCTGCTGGTCGGTATTCCGACCGCCATTGTTGCCGGACCTCTGTATACCGGCTTTATTGCGCCTCACATTCGACTCGAAGGCCATAACCCGATCGCCGCGCAATTTATTGATGACACTCCGAAGCACGACCTGCCTAGCTTTAGTTTGACCGTAGCAACCATTCTGCTTCCGATTGCGTTAATGCTGATCGGAAGTTGGGCAGACATCTTTTCTGCACCACAGAGCGCCCTCAACAGTGGGTTGCATCTGCTCGGAAGCGCCGATATTGCGCTGCTGATAGCGGTCATCGTGAGCTTCATCACGCTCGGGAAAATGCGTGGTTTTACGCGGGAGGCAATTTTGAAATTTACGGACGAGTGTCTGGCCCCCACCGCTACAATCACGCTGCTCATTGGCGCTGGCGGAGGCCTTGGCCGTGTCCTGCAGGACAGTGGCACATCTCAAGCCATCATTGATCTCGCCCTGCGTGCCCACATATCAATCCTGTTCTCGGCTTGGTTGGTAGCCGCCCTGGTGCGCCTCGCCACCGGATCAGCCACCGTTGCGATGACCATGGCAGCCGGAATTGTTGCCCCTATTGCAATCCACACCGGAGTCCGTCCTGAACTGCTGACGATCGCCACCGGAGCCGGATCCCTGGTTTTCTCGCATGTCAACGATGGAGGTTTCTGGCTGGTCAAGGAATATTTCAATATGAGCGTTGCTCAAACCATGAAGACCTGGTCGGTCTGCGAAACCATCATTTCCGTGGTGGCGCTGCTCTTGACCATGGCGTTATCTATTGTGATTTAGACCAGCTCTGCGGAATGAAAGGCCGTATGGCACCCGCTAAACTTCACGCCTTCCCGGCTGCTATGCACATACCAACCCAATACCACGAGCCAGGGCGATCTACTATCGGCAACATTGTAGCCAGCACCAGGAGCACGGCAAAACCTACAATTTCCACGTGGGTAAAGCGCGCATCACGATCGAAGTCGGGCAGCATGCGGTAGCCAGCTTGGCTGTAGTCTTCGCGATACATCAGCGCGATCGCGAGAAAATGGGGAAACTGCCAAAGAAAGAGAATGGCAAAGAGAAACCAGGCTTGCCGGTTGATGCTGGCTGAAGCTGCTGCCCAACCGATCAGCGTGGGCATGGCGCCCGGGAAAGCGCCCAGCAGCGTGCAGAGCGGCGTCTTCCGCTTGAGTGGGGTATAGATGAGTAGATAGGAGAGCAAAGTCGAAACCGCCAGCAATGCCGACAACGCATTGACTGCCACCAGCAGATAGAACCCTCCCGCAATGCTCAGCAGAATGCCGAACACAAACGCCTCGCCGCCAGTCAGCCTACCAGCAGGCAGCGGACGAGAGGCGGTTCGGCGCATCTGACCATCCCAAACGCGTTCCATCCACTGATTTAGAGTTGCGGTCCCGCTAGCAACCAGCAGCGTGCCGATGAGGGTGTTGACCAAGCCGCCGACCCGCAAGGGCGCAGGACACGCAAGATAATAGCCCGCGGACGTGGTCATGAGAATCAGCAGGTTCACTTCGGGCTTAGTGAGCTTGTAATAGTCTCCGAGTTTGGACCTCAGGGCTTGGGCGGTGGAGTTTGGCATCACGTTTTGTAGTCGCTATGTTATCAGTCTTGCACAGATTCGCCACGGTTGTCGGTGCGTCTGACCTGATTCGTGATACACGCGCACCACGAGGATCGTTTCGATGATACAAAACGTCAGCCTGCGCCGATTGTGCTGAATTGGCTTCTCAAACCCAAATCAATGCTTCGCGCCCTTCAGTAGTTGAGATGCGCGTGCGCTCTCCTTGCGAGCTGCTTTATCGTCCCGGCCACCCAAGTCCAGCCCGAATGAAGGATGCTCGTAGGTGCCTGTGATCTTGATCGGCATGATGTAACCGGCACGTTTTTTCTTGAAGAAAGGATCCAGCACCTTCAAAAGCAGGCCCTTCATTCCTTGCTTCGTGTTGGAAGGCGCGGAGTCGGTCCTCAGAGTCCCGCGCAAATTAATCTTCTCGGTGATTAGATTGTAAGTTCCCTGCATTTGCGCCACGGCGCCAGGAACACTGAATGAAAGATTAGAAAACCTGGCGCTACCGTCTTTGAGCAGAACATGCCCTTTCAAATCCGAAAGCACAGTCTCAGGATCATTTTGTTCCTGTTCTGTTTTGTGAGCATTTTCGTCACTGCGCGCGCCCTGGCTGAGGTGGTTTACTCCCTCCTGGGTTGCAAATTTTGTGAAGCTGCCGGCGTCTATTCCGAAATCTCCCTGTAATTCGACTTTCTCAAGGAACGCACGTTTTCCCGGCGGGATGGAGACCTTGGCATGGAAACTAACTGTCCCAGACATCGGCGCGCGGTCCGAGCGTGCAAACAGCAGCAGAAGATCCTGGATTCTCCCATCCTTTGCCGCCAATTCGACCGAGGTGGTTTTGCCTGGTTGCCCGGAGGTTCCCGCCACACCGCCTTGCGACCACACTGTAGTTTTCCAGAGAGTTGCCACCACTTGCTGCAGAAACGTGTCGCCATTCTCGCCGTTCACAACTGCATGGAATTGAGTTTTCAATTGCACGTGGTGTGAGCTTGAAGTCACCGTGAAGCTCGGGACATCGGTCAGGCCCTGAACCTCTATGCGATTGATTGTGCCGGAGAACTTGCCGGAAGAAGAGAGTAGGCCGGCGATGCCGTGGAACACGCCCAGGTCCGCCTGTTGGAACAGGTAGTCTCCGGACACTGTAACTTTGCCCACGTCATCCGGGTTCCAGGGGCCGAATTTGCCCGTGGTGGTGATTTCGCCGGGAGGATCGGGGTTGGAAAGCTTGGCCTGAAATGACGCCGGCCCGTCGCTTCCGACGTTGCTGATCACAAAGTTGTGAAACGAAAACTGTAGCGGTTGTTTCTGCGCATCGCGTGATTTGATTTCGAGAATTGCTCCGTCTGCGATTAGGTCGTCGATCACGAAAGTCGATCTCTTAGGCGTTTGAAAGCGTTCACCTGAACCCCGAGGAGGTATCAGGATGCGCAGACCCTCCGCGCGAATGCGCCTCATGTGCTTAGTGAAAAGGCCGGAAAGGCCACTCTCAACTCTTAGCCTTTGAATGGTGATGAGCGGCGGCGATCCCGCCTGGGGATTGTGCTGGAAAGTGATGCGTTCGAGAACGCACCCCGGACGAGGGAAGTACGTGCCATGAAAGGCGCCAATGTCCACCTTACTCATGCTCGCCTCTTCCAAGTCCTTCAAGACCGCTTCACGGGTGAACGGCCACCGCCACGCCAGGAAGATAACGGCCGCAGTAAGAATCACCACCATTGCCAACGCCGCAAGCACTATGGGTTTCCGCATTTTGTTGGACGAGCGGGAAGTCACGACCACCTGCCGCATTTTATCGGCGTGCGAACTGGAGTTTGAGGCGAGTGATTGGGTCTGGGTTGCTAACTCATGAACGCGGATCGCTAGCAGCTCTGGTGATGGGGTCATCGACGTCAGTTGATCAGTTCGTTGCGCATTCAAGGCAAGCGTCGGCAGTCCATAACTGGCCGGTAGCTGATTTTCATCTTCTGCCAGCTTAGAACTAAGTGTAAGATTCTGAGCGCTCGTGAATGCTGTTGCCGCAGAGGAGAATCTTTACGATGAATCCCCAAATGCCCCCTTGGAAGGACGGCACAATTAATAAGAAGATTCGAAAAGCTGTGCTGCAGGTGGGGGCTCCTGCGCTACTCGCCTTCATGGCATCGAATGCGTTTCTTGCGATCAACCACTTAAAGCAGATGCAGAAAATTGCGGCGCTCAGATTGGAAAGCTCCATGATCCAGACGGACATCTCCGCTGTTCTGAGGGATTTGACCGATATGGAAGCCGGCCAGCGCGGATACCTACTAACCGGGGACGCTTCCTACTTGCAGCCCTATACCGACGCCAAGAACAGGATCGCGACCGATTTTGCTAGCCTTCGCGTAGGGTTAGCGAATCGGGCGGAGCGCGAACGGTCACTGGAGTCGCAGCTCGAGTCTGTGGCTAGCTCAAAGCAAGCGGAGATGGAGCGCACTATCAATTTGCGCCAACAGGGGTATCGCCACCGCGCATTCATGCTGGTGGATTCGAACGAAGGTATGGCGTACATGGATAAAGCTCGCGGGCTTCTGTCTTCGCTGTCCTTGGCAGAGAGCGGCAGCTTCGCAAGATTGGACAAAGAGAGGAATGCGAGATTAAGGAAGGCGTTGGTGGAAATCATTGTTGCCAACTTATGTCTGCTCGCGCTCACGGCATGTCTATTTGGACTCACTCGCTACCATGGGCAATTGCTTGAAAGGGAAGCTGCCGAAAGTAGGCAAGCGCTAGCCGTGCGCGATTTGCAGCTGGAAAAACTAACGTCTGCTCTTTCCAACCAAGCCCGCTCTAAGACTTCTGCCATCGAGACGAACGCCCGCCTGCTGCTGCAAAATTACGGAGGATTTCTGCCTCGACAAGGCCACGAATATGCTGAGCGAATAAAGGAGGCGGCGACACAAATGGAGCAACTCCGACAAGATTTAGTTGGCAGTCCCAACAGCGATGAGAAGGCAGCTTAACAACTTATTGTTCAGGCCACTGCTCAGGAGTTCATTGCGCTTTGGAACGATTAGGAAAGTTTGGTTGCGGGGGGTGGATTTGTTCCCCAGTCCCGCCTTAATTCCACGTAAGTTATTGATTCGTCGATACGCGAAATTGGCACAATTGGCAAAAAAGGCGATTCTTTCTTACACTTTTTTTACACTTTCCGTTTTGAGCCGGCTCGTCTTTTCCATGCCACTGCTGCACCGACATCACGCTTTCCTTACGCCTTGAAACAATGTCGATAGTGTCAGGACTCGGCGCGGGCTTCAAACTGGCGATCCGGAGGCTGAGCTAATGATTTAGCAACTCAGGGAATCGATCCGCTATTTGCCGTATACAATCGGCTATCGAAGCGTCCATCTTCAAAAACCGTTGAAACAGTGAGACGTCGCCATTTCTCGGCTTCCCTCGCACGCGCAGCTTCCGCCTGTCGCACCCGCTTCTCCGCATCTACACCGAGGATAAGCCGCCCCGGTACCTCGTCGCTATTCGCCAGTTGCACAATTACGTTGGCGATCTTCCGTGGATCGCCTTCCTGACGGCCTTCGAGGCCTCGCACTACTTTTAGTAGCGAACCGACCGAGGCTTCATAGTCCGGCAACAGGTCCGGCACGTTCTGTCCTGCTCGGCACATCCAGTTGGTCCGAATGCCTCCCGGCTCCAGCGTGCAAACCTTGACTCCGAAAGGTGCGACCCTATCGCCAGAGCGTCGCTGAAACCGCCTACAGCCCATTTGGCGGCGTGATACGGCGTATTACCGGGAACCGCCAAGCGGCCACCGGCCGAAGACACCTGAAAGATGTGGCCGTTCCTCTGCCTGTGCATCACTGGCACGGCGGCGCGTGTGGTGTACACCACACCGTAGAAGCATGTGTCAATGACAGCCTGGAAATCCTCGGCACTCATTTGCTCGAAGGGCGCAAACTGCCCGTAACCGGTAATTCGGGCCGACGGAAAATAGCGCATCGCTTCCTCGCTGTGACAGGAGTTCGTCAGATGCGAATCTGGCGAGGGGAATTGCCTCAGGTCCCCTACATTGGCCGATCACCACTGGGCTGCCAGATCACCCGCGGCCGCACGATCAGCGAAAATCATAGCCTGATCCTGGCGAACCCGACCCGCCGGAATTAAGGGATCGCCCTTGCGCAGACGGAGTAGCATGCCTGCTTTCTCATTACCGGTCACCAGCCACAAGATACGGTGCGCACGATTGATAATCGGATACGTCAGTGTCATTCGCCGCCTTCCTTGATACACGCTAGTCACAGCCACATCAACGTCAGTGAGATCGAGCACGGGCTCCCCAGGCACCAGAGAGGCGGTGTGTCCGTCTGGCCCCAAGCCGAGGTGGACCAGATCCAGCGTTGCCGGTGAGCCAGCGATTTCGACCAGGGTCGAGGCATACTGCCTGGCTGCAGCTTCCAGATCGGGAGATTCTACAGGCATGGCATGGATCTGTTCAGGACGAATCGGCGAGTGGTCCAGCAGAGTTTCTTGAAGATGCGCGAGATTTCTGTCCGGGTGCCCTGCCGGGGCGACGCGTTCGTCCACTTGCACTATGTGGATGTGCTCCCACGGAACCTTTTCATTGCCCAGCGCACGTAGCATGATCCAAGGGGTTCGACCCCCGCTGACGGCCATCACGAACTTACCGCGTGCAGAGACCGCGGCAGCGACTTCCGCGGCAATAAACTTCGCGGCCGCTCGCGCGGTAGATTCGTCGTCGGAAAATACTTCCATCTTCATCGCCACTTCTCCGCCTCCGAAATTCAGGCAGCCTGGCCAGATACTGCTGACGTTTCGTGTGCGAGAACCGGATTCTGCCAGCCTCCGGGCGGCGCCACTCGCTCAATTTCATTGGGGCCCCAGCTACCTGGCTCGTAAGCGTAAACCGCTGTGACCTTTTGCAGTAGGGGATCAACAATTCGCCATGCTTCTTCCACGTAGTCTTCCCGCGCAAACAGAGTTGCGTCTCCGGTCATGGCGTCTCCCAATACTCGCTCGTAGGCGTCCATCTCCTCCGCATTGGGTTGCCTGCTGGCAATCATCTCCGTCGACTGGCCGGCCAATTTGTCACCCGGAGCCAAAACCGTCATGCCTATAGCGATTGCCACATCCGGACTGATCCGGAACCGCAGATAATTCGAATTCAGAAACTCCTCAGGGATAAACGTCGGGGCTTTCGCAGGCGGCAAACGATTTCTGTGCACGTAACGGGCAAGCACTTCCCTGCCCAGAAGCACCGCCGCTGCCCTCGCCGGATTGCCTGGCTGTTTCCCGTTATAGGTTCTCTGGAAGCGCACCGAAGCGCCGACGGTGGAATCATACTCCGAGCGGCCTTCACTCAGTTTGGTGGAGGAACCGGCGAAGTCTGTGCGAAAGCCGCCGGGTTCAATGATTGTGACTTTGACGCCGAGCGGCCCGATCTATTTGGACAACGATTCCGAGAAACCCTCAACCCCGAACTTCGCGGCTGCGTAGGGTGCGCGCCCTGCGGGTCCGATGCGTCCTGCGATCGACGTTACTTGGATGATGTGTCCGGCCCTGCGCTCAACGAAAATAGGGGAGCACGGTTTTGGTCATGATGATGACACCAAATAGGTTGGTCTCAATCTGCGATCGAAAGTCGGCGAGTGACGTGTCTTCGACAGGACGCACATAACCGTAGCCGGCATTATTTACGAGCACGTCCAGGTCGCCGAAGCTGTCACCTCCTTGATGCACTGATCGATGGCAAAAGCAACCTCCACCTCTGAGTTGCACGCCTTTGCCTTGGCCTCAAGCTGACGCCGTAATTGCGTAACAGGATCGAAAGAGTCGCGGATCTCTCGCGCTTTCTGCTCGGCCCTTCCCAGCAGCGCGTCTTCGCATTAATCAATTTGTATTTGCCGTCACGGTAGATGTAGAGCCACTTCACGCAATTGCATCTTGCCCACTCTGAGCGGTCTCGTCTTGGACATGTGCGCCTGTGGCGCGTATAGACTTTGACTGTCATGAGTGTGCTGTCGGATTTGAGTTCCGGAGCAGCAACCGCTGGGGGGTCGTGAGGCTTCGATTCTGCTTTCGACTGCAATCATCCCTCGATCCTTTTCGCGAATTGTCGCAATCTAGCATCGGCCTGAAATCCACACAAATGGCCGACTAGAAGGGCGAAAAACGCATAAAAAGGCAAGTTTTCCTACATTTTTCTTACACTTTGCCAATGCTGGGCAGGAAAGACTTGCAGAATCAAATACTTAAGAATGGTTGCGGGGGTGGATTTGAACCACCGACCTTTGGGTTATGAGGCCAACCCAAAAAACGACAGCATCATATTTCAACGACTTGACGACGCCGGGAACGACAGAAAGTCATTGAACAGAAAGTCATTGAAAAGACCCCAAAGCAGAGTTATTGGACCACAGTCGGACCACGATTTTCTCTTGTTGATTGCCGTTCTGCAGTTCTGCAAGTCTCGGCTGCTCCGTGCGGTTTCCCTGCGCCTTAAAGTGCTCGACGTTTACGCGACCTCCATACGAATCGGACGGCCAAGAGCAGCGCGAATCATCTCCTTCGCACAGCCCGCCCAACATTTATAAAAGCGAGGGTCCCGAATCAAGATTGCCAAATTGTCCCCACTCCGGTCATGTCCCAATTCCGCGCACGATGGACAACGCGTGACATAGTTGCGGCCAACCTTCCGCACCGGTGCAACGTACTCCAGTATCCGGAACTCTAAGCGCGCAGTTCTGGCTCGACGCCGCGATGCCGTGCTCCTCTCCTGCGGAGAATTGTCTGGCTTCGGCCTTTCCTTCCCGGCAATGAACATTTCGAGCTCATGCTCGGTGAGCTTCCGAAAACCATTTAGGTATGCGATCTGCGCATCAACGGTGTAGTCCGCGCCATGAAACCAGAACCGACGATTGGCGTCGCGGTGAATACCGAGCGGGCCGCGAATGGCATTCCCAAACCCGCTAGGTTCGATGGCGTCCTGCTTGGGAAACACCTCAATGCCCTCTCTTAGGCCCGAGCCCTTCACCGGTACTCCCAAACGCAACGCAATGTCGTGAATGTAGACACGGCAATCTTTCGCCAACAGCGGCCTCGCAAGAAAAATCCAGAGATGCCCACCTCGCCTGCTCAACTCGAGCGCCGGTTCGACT
>WNGK01002962.1_pt1 | contig 22336 bp, 17 predicted proteins | sample 5400601 | NCBI WGS metagenome assembly WNGK01 (sample SAMN13153376, study PRJNA577476) | soil metagenome | isolation source: 60 cm soil or saprolite under Garry oak tree replicate 1 | place: USA:California | collected 2016-06-15
TGCAGGCCCTTTGCACCCTCGACGGGCTTGGCGCTACAACGCCGGGTCTCTTGCAAGGGGCGCTCAGGGATCCGCACCCCGCGGTTCGCGAGCACGCCATCCGCATCAGCGAGCCATTCCTGCAAGCCGCCGATCGCCAGCCGCCAGGGGCTCACCGCGCCGGCTCGAAACTCGACGACCTCGGCCAGGCGCTGCTCCAACTCCTGGACGATCCCGCTCTTCGCGTCCGCTATCAACTCGCCTTTACCTTGGGCCAATGGGATGACCCGCTGGCAGGGCTGGCCCTGGTCAACCTCGCCTCAAGAAATCCAGATTGCTCGGAAATTCAAATCGCCGTGATGAGTTCCGCGCCGCCGCATGTTGGCGGCATGTTGGCGGCGATCCTCAACCGCGCGAAGGACCAGGCGCCGCCGGCAAAGCTTTTGGACCAATTACTGGGCCTCACGACCGCCTCGGGCGACGAACACTCGCTGGCTGAGGCCCTGGCGCTGATGAGCAAAGCCAGCGGCGCCACCTGCGCCGCCTGGCAACTGGGTGCCGTTGCTGGCGTGCTGGATGCGCTGGACCGGCGCGGCAGTTCGCTGCCACAACTCCAAGCCACTGGCGCACCGGAATTGAACAATGCCATCCAACGACTCGATGGCTTATTCGCTCGGGCGCGCGCGCTGGCCGATTCACCCCCTGGAGTCGGCAACCCGCAATTGAAACTCGGCTCTTGGCAATCAGAAGCCCTCCCGGCCTTGAGGCTGCTGGGCCGCGGCCTCACCGAACGCGACCAGGACATCGCGCGTTTGGCCAAATTGCTGGGACCCCAGTTCCCGGTCACAATCCAACGAGCTGCCCTGGCCGGGTTGCGCCGTGCCACCGGGACCGATGTTGCCCAAGCCCTGCTGACGAGTTGGAAGAGCAGCAGCCCGGACCTCCGGCCTGAGTTGATTGCTGCTCTGTTCACCCGGCGCGAATGGACCCAAAGCCTTCTCGCTGCTCTCGAGGCCGGCCAGATTCCCACCGGCCAACTTGCCCCGGCGGACCAACAAAAACTGCTCACGCATCCGGCGCCGCCAATTCGCGAGCGTGCCCAAAGACTCTTTTCGAGCGTCAACCAGGACCGTCAGAAGGTGCTTGAGGCCTATCAATCAGTGCTCAATCTGTCAGGCGATGCAGACCGTGGCGCGGTTCTGTTCCAACAGAATTGCGCTGTGTGCCATCAAGGTTTGGAACACCCGCAAGTTGGCCCGGACTTGGGCGCCCTGGCCGACAAATCCGCGGAGTACTTGCTGGTGGCCATTCTCGATCCCAACCGGGCCGTTGAGGCGCGCTACGTCAACTACACTGCGGTGACTAAGGACCAGCGCGAGTTCAGCGGCATCATTGCCGCCGAAACGCCCAACAGCATCACTTTGCGCTCCCCCTCTGGCGACGAAACCATCTTCCGCGCTGACCTCGATCATTTGACCAGTTCCGGCCTCTCGCTGATGCCGGAAGGATTTGAAAAAGTTCTCACGCCGCAGGATTTGGCCGACTTGATCGCTCACCTTGGAAAAAAGTGATACTCCCTCTCCCATCCGATGGGAGAGGGCCGGGGTGAGGGCGCCTCCGAAAACTCAAACCGTGATCCAGCTCAGGAATGTCCAAAAACGCTTCGGTCAGAATGTCGCCGTGGACGACCTGACGTTGCAAGTCCCGCCCGGCGAAATCTACGGCCTGCTCGGCCACAACGGCGCGGGCAAAAGCACCGCCATTGGCATCATGTTGGGCCAGGTCTGGCCCACGCGTGGCCAGGTCCATATCTGCGGCTACGACGTTGCGATTCATCGCCGCCAGGCTCTCCGGAAAGTTGGGGCGATCTTCGAAAGCCCAGCCTTTTACGATTACCTGAGCGGCCGGCGAAACCTCGAAATCCTCAGTTCCTACACGGCGCCCACCCCTCGCCGACGGATTCAAGAGGTCATCGAATGGGTCGGCCTGAGCGGGCGCGAGATTTCCAAGGTGCGAACCTATTCGCACGGTATGCGGGCGCGCCTGGCGTTGGCTCAGGCCCTGTTGCCCCAACCGGAGCTGTTGATTCTCGACGAACCCAGCGACGGACTGGACCCGGAAGGCATCCATGAGATGCGCCAAACCATTCTGCGGCTGCATCGGGAGTTACGCCTGACCATTCTGCTCTCCTCCCACTTCCTCAACGAGGTGGAACAACTCTGCACCCGCATCGCCGTTCTAAACCAGGGACGAATGGTCTTCGAAGGTTCCCTGGCCGCCACAAAACAGCGCGAACGATGGGTCCGGCTCAAGGTTGGGGATTTCGCCACCGCGATTGAGGAACTTCGCCAGCGGCAATTCATCACTGGCGAGCGCGACGGCCAATTCATCGCCTTGAACCAGGGGATCGGCACCGATCAGGTGGTGCGGCTGCTCGTCAAGCGCGGAATTCCTGTTTACGAGATTGCTCACTCCGAGGAGACGCTTGAGAGCTTTTATTTGAGCCTGATGCAAAGCGAGAGAGAAGCTGAATGAGTTACAAGTTTGGGCGCATGAAAGATTTCTTCTGGGGCGCCTTCCTGCCGCATTTATGCGGCAGCGAAGAATTTTGTCATGCGCCATACAAGCTTACATCGTTGCATGGATGGAATAGCCCATGCGCGGCGTCCGATAGAGCCCCCGCAGCCCTTTGACGATTTAGCGAACAAGCATGTTCTACCATCACTTGCGCAACGAATTGTGGAAGCTCTTCGGCAAGAAACGCACCTACATCGGCTTTGGGGCCTTTCTCCTGGCACAGAACGCCGTGCTGCTGGTTTTCCGCTTTACCCGCGGGCAAAGCGACATGCAGCGCATGCTGGCGGGCAATGGCTATCTGGCGGAAGAGTACGTCTCGGCGCTCACCGTGGCGGTGGTCATGCTCATCCCGCAAGTCATCCTGCTGATGCCGCTTTACGCCGCGTTGGTGGGCGGCGATCTAGTCGCCAAAGAAGCCGAAGACGGCACGCTGCGCATGATTTTGTCCCGGCCAATTTCCCGCTTCCGCCTCTTGTTGGTGAAATGGCTGGCGGGAGTTATCTTCTGCGCTGTGCTGGTCATAGTTCTGGGTGGAACCGCGCTGTGTTTCGCGCGCTTCTGGTTCCCCTGGCGCGGTCTGTTCGTCTCCTGGCCGGGGATGGTGTTCAACGCGCTGGGTGCCGCAGAAGGGTTCAAACTATATCTCGGTTCTCACCTGTTCATGGTGATCAATGCCGCCGCAGTGTTGGGCCTGGCTTTCATGTTTTCGTGCTTCAACATGAAGCCCGCCGCGGCAACCATACTGTCGCTGTCGTTTCTTTTCATTAATCTGGTAATGGAGAATATCCCCTTTTTCGAGCGTTATCACCAATGGTTTCTCCCCTATCACTTCCGCATCTGGCTCTTCATCTATGCGCAGCCTATTCCCTGGGCGCGAATAGCGGAATCACTGTGCATTTTACTGGCTTTTAACCTTACGACCTTTCTCGTCGGCGCCGCGGCCTTTCAAGCGCGCGACATTAAGTCATAGCTGTGCGCGGAGTTCGGGAAAGGCGGGGACTGTCTTTTCTCCGCGAACTCATTGAGGGACGAGGCGTCCCAGCCGCTGTAAAAGTCTGGAGCGTCCAAAGGCCAGCACCTCCCAATGAGCCTCACGCACCTGGCACAGACCCGCAAACTGCCGGAGCAACCTGCGCAAGCTCGCCGAAAGTACGATGCCATGCATCTACCTGGGTCTCGATCGCAAACTGCTCGGCGAAGGATCGTCCGTTTTCGCCCAACCGCCGGGCCAAGGCGCGGTCATAATAAAGCTTCCGAACCGCCTCCACCGCCTGGGGCACGTCGGCCACCATGCGCCAAATGCAGGTTTTGGCCTCCGGTTGCAGGATACCACCCACCGGCAAACCCGCGTCCGCGCGTGACAGGAATTCTCCATGCGCCGAGTAATTGGTATAGACTACCGGCAACGCCGAGCACATCGCTTCCCACGCCGGCAAGCCGAATCCTTCGCCCCCACTCAAAAACAGCAGGCCATCCCAGATCCGGTACAGCATCGGCACGTCATCCGGCGCCAGCGCCGACTTGAGCCCATGGTCGGGCGTGTAATACAAATCGCGGTCTCGCCGCAGCCCAAACTGCTGCTCCAAAAGCCGCGAGGGCCACGCCTCCTCCGGTTCCTCGGGCATGTGGAGCCACAAGAATACATCCGCCAGCGGACTGGCTGGTTCGGCCTCCAGCGAGCCGCAATGGGTGCAGCGGTCGTAGCGGTACCCCGGCCGCGACTCGAGAACCAGCGGGACCGAATTCAAGTGGGCCTGGCGGGCTGGGTCCCAATCGAACAGACTCACCCGCCCGCAGGTTTGGCAGACGAGGTACTCCCCCGTGCGCAAGTAATGCAGGATCTTGTACAGGAGCCAGACTTGCTTTCGCCATTGGTTGCGCCCGATCCACCCGAGCACGAAGCCGCTGGGCGGCATCCAGGAGGGGAAAAGATCGCGGCGCATTTCGAGCCCGGTTGCCTCCGGGACCGGGGCGAAGCGCTGAACATCCGCCGGGCTGTAGCGGTAACCAAGCTTGTCCCGGCCAACCATCGGCAGACAGCGCGCGACGACCTCCATCGAAAACTCACTCTTGGTGAAAATCAGGTCCGCGTTGTTGAGGATCGGTCCGTAATCCGGGGTCATAGGGAGCCCGTCGAAGTTCACATAGAGCATTAGCCGATAACGGCGTTGTTTCGGCGGAAGGCACAGATATAGCACGGTCTGGGGATCGCCGAACGCAAACACGATCTCTGGTTGCACTTTGGGCAAAAGCCGCAGGAAAGTCTTGTGGCCGTACTTGTCCTCGGGTGTGAATTCAAGTGTTCCTTGTCGGTTTTTGAAGGTCATCGTCGGATAAACCGGCCATTGCGGGGTCGTGACCGCGTAGCATTGGAACAGGCCGATCTGGTGAATTTCGTACTGGTCCGGATATTTGGCGAGCAGGTTTGAAAAAATCAGCCGCGTCGTCTCGGCCAGCCCGGTCGGCAAGGCCGGACTATCAGTAACAATCAGGATTTTTATTCGCTTGGTCATAGGGTCGCGGCGGAGGGACGAATTCGACGAGTCGCTCCTCTCAGCCCGCGTGGACAGGGAATCGTGGAGCTCGTCCCTCGGAGATGCTCTGCAACCCCTGGCGCATTTTGGATTCATTTGCGGCTGCTCCTCTCCGCAGTTGCTTGCCCGGCCGTTTCCCCCGCCTGCTCTTCCATTCTGCGTACGTCCGCCATCATTTTCTCGGCCCATTGGGTTTCCTGCGGACCGAACGAAAGCGCGAGTGCCTTCCGCGCGGCCTCGCGCGCTTCTCGAAAGTCGTGATTTTCCGCGCAGACCAGCGCCAACTCCCCCACCAACTCACGTGTCCGATAATGGCTCAGGTCGCAAGCCAGGTGCGCCTCCTCCAAGGCCCTCCGCGGATCGTGGTATCGGGGGTCCTTGGAGTGGATGAACAGCTCAGCCAGCTTCCCGCGAAGCTGCGCGTCCCTAGGCTTGAGCTTCACCGCCCGCGAGTAGTGCTCGAACGCGCCCTGGCAATCGCCTTCGCGAAACAGCAGGTTCCCGAGGCAGTTCTCAGCCACTGGCTGGTTTGGCCAAATCCTGAGCGATTCGTGGAAGAGCTTTTCAGCCTCGGGGAGGTTGCCAACGCCGACCCAGGCCAGACCAGCCTGGCAGCATGCGATATAATTGCCTTTGGTGACCAGAATCGCGTGCTGAAACAAACCAAGGCTGTCCTGCCAATACCTCGCCGTGACGAATGTGCACACCGCGCAAGCGCCCACCACGGCAGAAGCTCCCACCGCCGGTATGATCCTTGGCGCGTGGCTACCAGCGATAATCTCCGCAACGTACCAAACGGCCATGATGAAAATCCCGATGAGCGGAACATAGGAGTAGCGGTCGGCCATTCCTTGCGAGCCGACCTGTACGAGACCGATGGTCGGTACGAGGCATACCAGATACCAGATCCAGCCTACCAGCAGGTACTGCCTTTTTTTTGTCTGCGCGATGACCCATAGTGAAGCGGCAGCCAGCAGTAGGCCGCACAAAGCCACCTGCCACCAGGGCCAGTCGAAGCGCAATGGATAAATCGGCGCCAAATCAGAAGGCCAAATCGTCTTGCGCAGGTAAAGCACGCAGGCCATGATGCTGTTACTGATGCGCACGCGCATCGGGATGTCGGCAAGCGACTTGGTGGCGCCCAGGTCGATTTGCGCCACGACCGTCACCAGACACACCACGAAGGTCGCAATGAACAGGGGCACCTTCTCGAGAAACGGACGTCCACACACGAACCCACCGATCTTGGCAGAGAGGGCTTGCCCAGGGCCCCTGCCGCCATAGGCCGGGCGTACCGCAGCCGTCTGGCCTGCGAGTTCGGCTGGCGTCCAACCTGGTGTTCGTTGCATTGCGCTCATCACAGCCGGCTCTCCTACAACCCGGAACCGATCCAGGGGCCAGTAGTCCAGCAAAAGCAGCGTAATCGGCAGGCTCACTGCAATCGGTTTCGACAGCAGCGCAGCGGCGAAAAGGAGCAGGACCGGTGCGTAGCTGGCAACGCTCCTTATCCGGGTGTACCGTACATAGGCCAGCGTGGTCAGCATCCAAAAGAATAGGCATACCAGGCTTTTGCGCTCTGAAATCCAGGCCACGGTTTCGACGTGCAATGGATGCAGCGCGAATAGCGCCGCGACCAGCCCGCTGCGCCACGGCCTTTTGGTGAGCGCGTCCATTACACCAAACAGCAGGAGCGTGTTCGCAAGGTGGAACCAAAGGTTTGTCAGATGCTGCGGGCCCGGCTGCAAACCGAACAACTGGCAATCCAGTTGGTGCGTCAGCCAGGTTGGTGGCTGGTACGAGGTGGCGCCACCGTTCAACGTGGTGAAAGCCCAGAGGAAGTTCGCGAAGCTGAGTCCCGTGTAAACGTGGGGGTTGGCGGAGACAAACGCGGGATCGTCGTAGTTGATAAACCCATGGCAGGACACCTGCCAATAGACCACAGCCGTCAGCCCAGCGAGCAGCCAACGCAAGTTCGTCCTAAGAGTGTCTTGGTCTGCTTTCACGTTCTGAACAAGCTGGTTTCCCTATCCGCGATCGAAGTCACCCAGCTCGGAGACGCTCCCTTAGCCGGCTCCGACACACTGGCCACCTCGAGGCGCCTAGAACCCCTCCGACCTTCAAGACCTCAAGTATTGGATAACCTTTAGAGTCCCAGTAGCTTCGCTTTCACATTGTCGGGCAAGGTGGAATTCTGCACCCACGCCCGCGCCGCCGGCTGATCCACGTCCATCCACATTCGCGCCGCGCTTTCCATTCGGAAAACCCTTTGCCCGTCGTCTGCTATTGATGCAGCCCAGGCCGCCGCGGAGGATGGATCAGTATGCCCAACCACGCCGACGAAAGCGCCCACCGCCGCGTCCCGAGTCGAGCCTGGATCCACGCCCTGCAGCCAGCTTGCCGCGCTGGCCGGGTCCTTAATCGCCCAACCGCTCACCAAGTCCTGCACGGACTGATCCTTCAACTTCCCAGCCGGAAATTGGCTGACCCAACTCGCCGCCGACGCTGGATCGGAAGCGGCCCAGGAGGTCAAAATGGTTCCCACGGCAGCGTTCTGAGCCTCACCCGGAGGCAGGCTCGCGGCGAAATTTGCGGCGTCCACGGGCGATTGGCGGGTCCAGGCCACAGCCAGCGCACACATTGCGTCGCGTTGCGCCTGGCCGCTGAGATTCTCCACCGCCCACTTGGCTGCGCCAGCAGGATCGCTGGAGGCCCACTGGCCGGCGAGGGTTCTCGCCAAAGTGTCCTGGGGGTTCCCAGCCGATTGGGTCAGGACGAAGTTGGCCGCGGCGCTTGGATCTGCGCCAGCCCACGCGCTGACGATTTGTTGCATCGCCTGGCCGCGGTCACTCCCCGCAGGCAATGCCTGAGCCCAAGCGGCAGCGGTTGCCGGGTCGCTCGCGGCCCAGGCTCCAGCCACGGTGCTGATGATGCCACTCCTGGCCGGGCTTGGGTCCAGTGAGAGAGCCAGCGCGGCCGTGGCCTGAGGGTCAGCCTGGCTCCACTGGCCAGCCATCTGCCTTAGCACCTCGGCCTTGGCAGAGCGTTTGGTGAGCTGACCGACCCACGAGAGGGCTTCGTTGAGATCGCGGTCGGCCAGCCCGGAGGCTACGGCTCCAATCGCCGCATCCTGCGCCTGCCCTTGCGGCAGTGAGAGGGCGAAGTCGGTCGCGAGCTTTGGATCCGCATAAATCAGCGAGCCGCACAAGCTGCGGACCACCTCAGGCTTGCGCGACACTGCCGGCAGGCTCTTGACCCAATCAGCGGCCGCCGCCGGGTCTTTCGCCGCCCAAGCGCCTGCTATGTTCGCCAGGCTGGCGGGGTCCGTTATCGCCATGCTGCTGGCGGCAGCCGCGGCGGCAACGGGGTCCTGCTTCGCCCATTCGTGGAATAGCGCCACCTGCAGGGCCGACGTCGAGCGCGTCAGCTTGAGCGTTCCCAGAAAATCCGCCGCCAGGTTGGGATCCTGAGCCGCCAGTGAGCTCATCGAGGCCTGCAGCACTTGGTCCTTCTCCGGACCGGAGGGAAGCTTTTTTAGCCAGCGCACCGCGCTCGCTGGATCCTGCTCCAGCCACCCCTCCAACACAGCCCCGAGCGCCCAAGCTCGCGCGCGCGATGGCGGAAGCCCCTGCGCATAAGCCATCGCCGCCTTGCTGTCCGCCTTGGCCCACCGAGCCAACAGCCGCTCCGTCAGGCTGTGGCGGACATCGAACTCAGGGCGCCTGCCCAGGATCGCCAGTGCTTCTGGAAAGTCCGCCAGGTCAATTGACTCGGCCAACTGGCGCAGAAGTCGCTCGCGTCGGTCGCTCGACCCGATCGCCAAAATCGCGCGCAGCGCGCCGCCCAGTTGGTCGGGCCTGACGCGCTCGGAGGCCGAGGACGCAGACGCTGCGACTTGGGTCGATCCCACTGGCGGTTGCAGTACGGGCTGCTCGGGCCCAACCGAGAGTGAGCGTCCGGAGGAGCTGCTTGATGGATGCGACAACTCCTGGCTAATAAATACGCCTAACCCCGCGCCGATGGCCAGCGGCACCAGACTGGAAACTGTTATCCTCAGGTTCAAGAGGCAAGTGACGTTTTAGTCGTGAGAATTGCTGCAGTTGGCGTCTGTTAGTGCCACGACGCCGGACCTCAACCCTGGTTCGCGTGGGCCGATGGTCCGCGCAGGATTCTACTGCTGACCAGAAGCAACCTCGCCCAGTGTGCCGATCCCCAGTCTCGCCACAGCCTCTCAAGGCTGGTCAAGAACCAGAAAAGCGCCAGGACCTGGAGAATGACCTCCGCTAAACCCGGGGGCAGCGGCAACCGGTCAGTTAGGTGGCCCAAGCACGGGCAGGTGTGGAATCCCAGCAGTTGGCTGCCCCAGTGATAAAACAAGAAGTTGCCACTCAACCAGAGCAGCACCAATGACCGTTTGAAGTCACTCCGACTGGTCAGTAGCAACGCAGCGACGGCCATTTCGACGACCCCCGCTGATACCATTAGCGGTCGGTAACCGAGATGGAGCATCTGGTCCTGGACCTCAAGCACCCTGGCTGTGCCTGTGGCGCTGTAGAGCTTGGCCGCTCCAGCCAGCACCAAAATAGCCGCGCTCGAGTTAAAAAACCACTTTTCGTTGGGCATATTTGCCTTCCGCTGCTTCTTGGGAGCGATCTTTTCCTATGTTGCGCTACGGTGGCGGGGGCGCAGGCCATCCGCTATGCGGTTGGTGGTCGATGTTCCACCGCTGAGCGACGAGGGAGTCGCTTATATTGAAGAGTTGGACAGCTCGCAGGTTCTCGATGTGCCCGTCGCAAAAGCCCACGTTCCATCGGCCACCGTGCCGCCGCGACATCGCCTGAGCACCCGGATCATTTGCCGACAGACCGCGGACTGCGGCATTGTAACCGGCGTTGGGACCAGGGTAGGCGTGGATGAAGACATCCAGCCACGGCAGTGCACTTACTGGCAGAGGAGCGCCGAACCCAAAAACCCCATCACCAATGGCGATCATATCGCTCGGAATCAGCACCTGGCTTTCGCGGACCGGGCACAGAACCTCATTAGTCCCGGGACCAGTTGCGGCACCAGCAGCGCTGCCCCCAAGCCCCAGGCTATTACCGGTGCCACCTACGTTGTAGCCATAGCTTCCGTTATTTCCCACGCCGACTCGCGACGACGCGATTGATCCCTGCACCCGATTGTAACCAGGGCAGACCCAGACACTCTGCCGTGGCCCAAGGTACCGAGGGGGACCGGAAGAGGGGTACTCATAATTGTTGTCCGGAAATGGTGCTCCCACGAAAGACCGAAGATGGGGTGGTAACGACCCCCCAGGATACACGCCGACGTCCTGCACGTACATGGCCATTCCCAGCGTCAGTTGCCGCAGGTTGCTCTTGCATCCAGCGGAGTCCGCCGCCGATTTCGCGCGGTTCAACGCTGGCAGCAGCATCGCCGCCAGAATTGCGATGATGGCGATAACCACCAAGAACTCAATCAGCGTGAAGGCATTAACTTTCCTGTTCATTGGACTACTCGATGTGCCTGTGGCGCTGTAGAGCTTGGCCGCTCCAGTCAGCACCAAAATCGCCGCGCTCGAGTTAAAAAACCACTTTTCGTTGGGCATATTTGCCTTCCCCTTCTTCTTCGGAGCGATCTTTCCTATGTTCCTATGTTGCGTTACGGTGGCGGGGGCGCAGGCCATCCGCTATGCGGTTGGTGGTCGATGTTCCACCGCTGAGCGACGAGGGAGTCGCTTATATTGAAGAGTTGAACAGCTCGCAGGTTCTCGACGTGCCCGTCGCAAAAGCCCACGTTCCATCGGCCGCCGTGCCGCCGCGACATCGCCTGAACAGCCGGATCATTTGCCGGCAGACCGCGGACTGCGGCATTGTAACCGGCGTTGGGACCAGGGTAGGCGTGGATGAAGGCATCCAGCGACGGATGTACAATAACTGGCAGCGGGGAGGCCAACACAAGAAACCCATCACCAATGGCGATCATATCGCTCGGAATCAGCACCTGGCTTTCGCGGACCGGGCAGAGAACCTCATTAGTCCCGGGACCAGCGGGACCAGCAGCGCTGCCCCCAAGCCCCAGGCTATTAGCGGTGCCACCTACGTTGTAGCCATAGCTTCCGTGCGATCCCATGTTGACTCCCGACCCGATGAATCCCTGCACCCGATTGTATCCAGGGCAGACCCAGACACTCTGCCGTGGCCCCAGGTACCGAGGGGAGCGGTCGAAAGAGAACTCATAATTGGCCTCCGGAAACGGTGCTCCCACGAAAGACCGAAGAAGGAATGAAAACGGCGCACCAGCAGGATACACGCCGAGGTCCTGAACATACATGGTCATTCCCAGCCCCAGTTGCCGCAGATTGCTCTTGCACCCTGCGGAGTCGGCTGCTGATTTCGCCCGGTTCAGTGCCGGAAGGAGCATCGCCGCCAGAATCGCGATGACGGCAATGACAACCAGCAGCTCGATTAGCGTGAACGCCTTAACTTTCCTGTTCATTGGACTACTCGATGCTCGCGTTAATTTGGCATGAACCAGTTCCGCATGCAAGCGCCCCCTCTAAGCGCATCCCGGCCTGGAGGGCGGAGAATGAACCACTGAATCCAAGCTGGAAACGCACAGCCATGGCAGAATAAACCTCGCCAGCCATGGCCATGCCTTGTGGTGCCCGTTAGTCATTAATGAGGTTTACGGGCATGTGGCGCCGGAAGTGGTGCCCCAAAATCCACCAGGAGGATTATCCGGAACTGGGTATGTGCCGAACCGGTCGGCAGCGCTATTCTGCCAAGGAGTAGTCGTTAGGTGGCCGCTTACCGGCTCCGTGAATTTTGCTGGCCCCTGGCAATATGGCGGCTTGCTCGGAGGAGAAGTATAGGTTGTATGGCCCTGGTTACCGTTAGGTGTAGTCACGACATTATTTGCATATACAATCCAGTCACTGGTGGCGGAAACTACCGTGTAACTGCCGTTTTGCGAAGGGAAGTAGATGGCATCGACTTGCGCGCCCGACGGGAAGCAGATCGCGCTCGTTTGTTGGTAATAGCACGTGGCATAGGCACTGGTAACCAGGCCGGCTACGAGCATGCAGGTATGAGGTTTAAACTTGAATCTCATAACTTGATCGTCCTTTCTTTTGTTGTTTGCTTTTGTTCTTTCTCTCTCGCTCCCACCAGGAGAGCGAAAATCACGACGTTCAGGCCACCCCAGGCAGCGTAAAGGGCCGCCACCGAGGCCCGACTGGGTCCAAGGCGGGGCTGATTGCGGAAATCCAGCGTGCCAATCAATTGAAGTCCTCCGTTGGTCCCTCGCGCGTAAAATCCGCTGTTGGTATAAATCTGCTCAGGCCAATGGTTTTGCCTGGTAAAGGGCGCCACGTCGAAGGCTTCGGCAGCCAAGGAAGCTTCATGGATTTGAATATCGAGAATCCGCCATTCGTCGAGCTCGATCTCCCGCTGGGTTCCCGTGCGCTCTGTTTTCAGCCAGAAATTGCTAACCACACTCGGCAAATAATCGTAACCCAGCGCGGGGTTGTAGCCATACCGAACCAGGTAATCGTTGGTGTGATGCGGGAAAGCGTAGCGAACCTTCAGGTGGTCAACCCGTCCGTCCCGCGCGCGACCAGCCTCGCCGGTAACGCGCAAATGTTCACGGTCCACTTGGCATTGCGCCCGGAACCGATCGCCTTCCCACTCGACGGTCCCAACGCCCACGTACATGATCCCCAGATTCAAAATCTCCCGCAGCGGTTCCAGGAAGAACTGGCTGGTGTAGAAAACCGAGATGTATTTCCCGGCCACCGATGGGTCGCGCTCGTCCCAGGTGGTCAGCAGGGGTCCGGGTTCAAACAAAGCGTGCTGATGGCCGGACCAAGAGACCAATTTTCCGGCGACAGTGAAATTCGTCACGTCGGAAGGGCTGGTGATCTGGCGGAACAACAGTCCATTGGTTTGCCACCTGGCTTGGAAGTACTCATAGCTTGTCGAGAGAGCGAAGCTGCCATCCAGCGGCAGCATGCCGCCGCCCATCGGGACTTTCTGCTGAAAGACGAGATTGCTAATCGGCGGCGGAGAGGATATGAACGCCTTGAATTGCTCGAGCAGCGAGTTCGTCATCAACGCAGGCTGGCCGGAGGGAACTGGCCCAGCTTCACTGCGCATTTCTGCCGCAGCGGCTACTGTGCTCCCTATCGCGAACAGGCTTGCGCTCAAAATGAGCAGGCCAATGTTGCCTCTGCCGCTCGGGCCAACACCGATTGGAAGAGCCTTTGCGCTCATGGTGGAGACTTTCTCTCCGCAATCGGTTCTGTGCAATAGTCAGAACCAACTAGTCAAAACTAACTACTCGCTGGCACTCAGGTATTCCTTGCCGGCGCGCACTTGGTCGGTGCGCCCATGCCGGGAGAAGCGAAAAGATAGGATATCCCGGCCCGGGGCTGGAAGCTTCGCCCAGGGCTGCCAGGAACCCGCTCCGCTCCGCAGGCAGCCGCGAATGTTCCCCGTCTAGTCAAAAGCGCAGAGGCAGATTTAATTCCTCCTTCGCAGCGCGGGATTCCTCCGCGCCCTCTGCGTTAGCTGTGATGTCTCCTGCTGCGTCCACCCTGTATGCCGCGGGCCTGTAGAACTCGCGAACTGAATCAGCCAAGGTTCGATCAGGGCTAAAACCAACGCCACGTTTCACGGTGAGGCTGATGATCGTTATTCCAATTCGGCCACGAATTGGTCACGTTAAGGTAGTGGCTGCGGTTGACCAACTGCACATGGCCGTCGCAATAGAGGAAGTTAAAACCCTTGCCGTGGCGAAAAATCTGGCACTCGTCTAGCAACGTGCCTCCTCCCATAGGCATGACAAAGAACCCCCATACATTCGCGAGGTCCGCCGGCTTTATTGCTCTTGCATCAGCAATCGCGTACATCTCGGCAGGGGCCTTAACGCCGGATTCTGGAATTGGAGGCCAAGGCAGAGAGGTGTCCTGGCGACCAGATAAGCCAAGACTTTGTCGGCACCAGCTACCCCCAAAATCAACCGTCCCCCAGGCATTGTATGCGTAACTTTGAGAGCTGAAACCAGCCACCAATCCTCTCAGAGCGGGACACTGGTACGCATTTGTATAGTACCGCGGTACCCAATTGGGGCCAAACTGAAGAGCAAAACCGGGTGGGTAGTAAACTCCCAGTTCCTGGCACCAAAAGTTAGGGCTTCCATTGATCTGAACCAGATACGGGTAAAAATGATAATCCGCAGCGTACATGCTCAGGGCCAAGCCCATCTGGTGTTCGTTATTTTTGCATTGAATCGAAAGCGCCTTGGCCTTGGCCTGCGACAGAACGGGCAGCAACAGGGCGGCCAGAATAGCGATAATGGCGATAACCACCAGAAGCTCAATCAACGTAAAGGCAGACCTTCCCCGACATCCGGTATGCTTCGTTCTCATGGCTATCACAAAAATTCGCCCGCGCGGCTCGGCGCGTCAACAGCCACTGCTTTCAGAACCGCCTGAACGAGGGTCTGTTCAAGAATCACTGGCCAATCTCATTAACACCCAACTTTTAGTTAACTCTTAGTTGGGTGATCGCGCGGCAAAGGGCCTCTTCAACAGTTTTAACTCTTTTCTGTGGCAAAATCGCAGATCCAAACCCTTCTTGAACAAGCCCAGCGCCCGAACCACAGAGCACGCCCAACAACCCTGCACTTCTTCTTGTACCGCTGGGAATTGTCCAGCGTCGGTTGAAAAAAGCTTTGCGGGCATCACCTGGACTTTCTCTCCGCAATCGGTTCTGTGCAATAGTCAAAACTAACTAACTAACTAGCTAGACGTCGCCGGCGGTGGGTTGTGCAAACAGCCAGGAGGCCGGGCCAAAGTATTCCGGAGTGTAATGCCTTTTGCGGCAAGACACAGCACGGGAAGGGGTTCATACAGCCAAGGTCTCCATTACCGGGGTTTGCCAGAGCTCGAAATTTTTCTCGGGACAGGGAAGTGGCTCTGTTGGACCGTTTCATCGGTCACATTGCCCGAAATAAATGTTGAACTAAACCGCCTCGCGGAGGAGCCGCTGGCGAGTTCCTAGCAGTCCGAAAACCAAAATCTGACAGTAAAACACCTGATGAAACAATAATCGTGGTTCCAATTCTGGCCTGGCTTGCTCTTATTACGGTGGAGGCGGTGAGAACCAGCCCTGCTTATGAGGTTGGTTGTCGGTGTTCCAGTGTTGAGCGACAGCGGAATTACTCCAGGTCGATTAGCTTCAGCCGCTCGCAGGTTTTCAGCATCAGCGCCGCAGAATAGAGTGTGCCACCGTCCACCGTGGCGCGGTTAAACCCGTTGACGCGCCCGGTCAGCCGTTGGCAAACGACGTATTACCTCATTGTAAGAAGCCGCCTAGCGGAACGCCGCCTCCAGTTGGAATCGTGCGGTTGAGGTGCAGGGCGCGCTCGAGAATCTTTCCAACGTGGCAGCCGAGGTAACGAGGCTCTAATCTATCTCCTGACGGACATCGATCCTGGGGGAATGATCGAGCGAACGAGCAACCCTCCAAAGTATTTGAGGCTCGTTACCTCGGCTGCTACTTTCTTGGGCGCGCCCTGGGTTGAGGTGTGGCTGCCGGCGGCGCAGTTGTGTTTCCAGTCCGTGCATATCCCTTTCGGAATGGGACGCCGGTTGGCTTCACCGCGTTCTAAGGTCCTGGTATCATCCATCCCTCGTTATGCGGCTGGTGGTCGTTGTTCCAGCGTCGCATCGCAGTTGAATTACGTATGTCGAATAGGCTACTCGGTCGCAGGCTCTCCACGTGCCCATCGCAGAAGCCAATGTTCCATCGCCCGCCATGACGCTGGTGCATTGCCCGAACAGCAGTGTCGCCAGCGGGCAGACTACGCATTACTGCACTGTAGTACGGTGACCCCTGCACGAAAATGTCCAATTCATAAAGGCCGAGAACGGGCGGCAGCAGCACGCCTCCGTACACAACCCGGGCGCGCATTGAATCGGGCCACAACGTCGCATCGCCGATGGCGATCATGTCGCTTGGAGCTACCACCTGACCCTCGCGGACTGCTGTCGGCAGATATTCAAGCCCCAGGGTGGCAGGATGGGTACGCCTAGCATCGAGGCCAAACTCGTTGTAGCCGTAGCTGTATCCCTCGAAATAAGAGCCACCCTGGATGAGACCGACACCCAGCCAGCCCCGCACTCGATTGTACCCAGGACAAGCCCAGAGGCTGTTTTGCGGGCCCAGATATACCCAGCCACCATTGGTAAAGACGTAATTACTCGCAGGCGGCGGTACTCGCAGAATGGCCTGAAGGCTACCAGGTTGAGGATCACCCGGGAAAATGTCACGCGGGTACACGCCCTCCTGCTGCACGTACAAGCTCATAGAAATCAGGAGCTGCCGCACGTTGCTTTTGCAACCCGCTGAATCCGCCGCTGATTTCGCTCGATTCAAGGCTGGCAGCAGTATCGCCGCCAGAATTGCGATGATGGCGATAACCACCAAAAGCTCAATCAGCGTGAAACCACACGTTCGTGCTGGTCCCTGTGCCGCCGCTGGACCTCTGGGAGGCTGCCTTCTCATGGTTATCAGGAGAACCTACCCGCGCGGCTTAGTTTGTCAATGGCGGCTTCCGATGGCCACCTATCGCAGCACCATTTCACCGCCGCCGTGGCGCTGTGAACGCCGAGCTTTGCATAAATGCTGGCGCGGTGGTTGTTGACGGTGTTGACGCTGATCTTGATCTCCTCGGCAATCTGCTTCGACGCACAGCCGTCCGCCATCAAGCGAAGCACCTCGCACTCGCGGGGAGTCAATTCCACAGAAGAGGGGCGGGCTCCTGGAGGTCCCAGCTTTCTGGATTCTGAAGGCCAAACCCGTGCCCGCCCAGAGGAGGCGATCCGCGCCGAGCGTGAGAGCCTTTGACTCTTTTGAGACCACTTCATGGGAGTTCCCTCGGCCGGGCGCATGGTACAGAATTTCTTTCCGCATTCAATTTAATGCAATGGTCAAAACTAACTATATAAGTAGATTTCTTGTTTCCTGAGCCTATGCGGGAACGAATCGGCTTCTGAATGGTCAAAAAACCATTGCGATTGCTTTGGGAGGAAAAAGTTGAGTTCAAAATCATGTTCGGTCCATTCCAACCAAGCAAAGCCGGTGCCAAGATTGCGCGACACTGTGCTCGGTCGCGTGGCTGGCGGAGGCAAGCGATTAGCAGTTAGCTGGTTACGCCAGCCTATGAGAAAGTTGGGCGGGCTTCTGCTGATGTCCTCAAGCCGCGGTTTGCAGCTTCGTTCGCAAATACCTTTCGCGAAGTGGCAAGGAATTGACATCACGGCGCCCCCGCTGCGAGTTGTCAACCTGCGCACGGGCCGGTGGGATGGACTCAGAATTCCTGACTCGGTTGGAAACCTCGGGCCGTCACCGTCCCCTTTCCAAAACGGCGGAATCCAGGTTGCGCTGACCGCCCCCGAATCGTAAATTGATTCAGCCTCGAGGCGATTCACGATAGGCCCAATCCCTTGGTTTGGCGGGGGAACACCCCCACAACCAGTGGTGTTTTTCCGGGTAATGACGCCCAAATAAACGTTGTGTAGTGCGGCCAATTTTCTTAGAATCAGGGTAGCGTAATTGGATGGCCAAAATGTCCCATCCGACCGATTTTTATGCCTGACGAAAATGTTCTTGAAGCGACCGAAAAAGTGGTTGCTGCCCCCGACGCTCCGGAGACTTATGATGCGTCGAAACTCGGCAAACTGGAGGGGTTGGAAGCCGTCCGCAAAAAGCCAGGGATGTACATCGGCGGCACTGACGAACGCGCCTTGCACCACTGCGTGACGGAGGTGCTGGATAATTCAGTTGACGAGTATCTGGCCGGGCACTGCACCCGCATAGACGTCACAGTCCACGTGGACGGCTCGATTTCGATCCGCGACAACGGGCGAGGGATTCCAGTGGATATGCATCCTGAGTACAAGATTCCAGGGGTCGAACTGGTGCTCACAACATTGCACTCTGGAGGCAAGTATGGGCAGGGCGGCTACACGTATTCGGGAGGCACACACGGAGTGGGGGCGAAGTGTGTGAACGCCGTTTCCGAGTGGTTCTCGGTGGAAGTTTCACGCGACGGCCAGGTGCATCAGATGGAATTCGAGCGCGGCAAAACCACCAAGAAACTTGAGGTAATCGGCAAAGCGAAAGGCACTGGAACGCTGGTTACTTTCAAGCCCGATCCTGAAATCTTTACGGACACCACCGAGTTCAAGGCCGACCTGATCACCCAGCGCTTGCGAGAACTTGCGTTCTTGAATTCCAGCCTGGAAATGACCTTCCTGGACGAACGGCGACGAACGGCTATCCGACGCCAAACGAGAGTCGTACTATTACAAGGACGGCATCCAGGAATTCGTCAAGCAGCTTGGCAAAGGCAAGCAGGCCTTGCACCCCAAGACGATTGTGCTGAGCGGGAGGCGGCCATACGAGTACACGCAAAACGGCGTCAGCCGCAAGGCGGACATCACGGTGGATGTCGTCATTCAATACAACGACAGCTACAGCGCGCAGGTGCTTGCTTACACCAACACTGTCCACAACCCGGACGGCGGCACACACCAGGCTGGGTTTAGGGCTGCCCTGACGCGGGCGGTCAACCAGTACGCCAAGCAAAACAACTTGCTCAAGGAGAAAGACCCGCCGGTGACCGGAGACGATTTGCTTGAGGGTTTGGTGGCGGTCATCGCCATCAAGCACCCGGACCCCAAGTTCAATAACCAACCCAAAGAGAGACTCCTTTCTTCGGAGGTTGAGGGCATCGTTGGTTCCATTACTTACGACGGGTTGATGTCGCACTTCGACGCCAACCCGTCGGTGGCCAAGAAAGTGGTGGACAAGGGCTTGAATGCCGCCCGCGCACGCGAAGCGGCGCGCAAGGCGCGTGAAGCGGTGCGCAAATCGGCGCTGACCGGCGGGGGCCTGCCGGGCAAACTGGCCGATTGCTCCGACCGCGATCCGGCCAATACGGAGTTGTACATCGTCGAAGGTGATTCAGCCGGCGGCTCGGCCAAGCAAGGCCGCGACCGAAAATTTCAGGCCATCCTGCCGATTCGCGGCAAGCTCATAAACGTCGAGAAAGCGCGGCTGGACAAGGTCCTTCAGAACAACGAAATCCGCACCATGATTACGGCCGTGGGCACAGGCATTGGCGATGGCGACAGCGAAGGCGCTTTCGATCTTAGCAAACTGCGTTATCACAAGATTATTATCATGACCGATGCCGACGTGGACGGTTCGCACATTCGCACCCTGCTGCTGACTTTCTTCTACCGGCAGATGCCTGAATTGGTAAAGCGCGGCTTCATGTATATCGCCCAACCGCCGCTGTATCAAATCGCCCGTAAGAAACGGGTCGAGTACGTGGACGATGACGCGGAGTTGAATCGAATCCTCATTCAGCTCGGTACTGAGGAAGTGCGCTTGCGCAACCTGCAGGACGGAAAGGAGCTCTCAGAAAAGCAACTGAGCGAGATCCTGGAGTTGCTCGAGGCGCTGGACAAATACGCCAACGGGCTGCGGCGCAAAGGCGGCGATTTCGCCGTTTATCTCGAGCATCGCCATCCCACGACGCACGAATTGCCTCAGCACCTGGTGAGAGTCCGCCAGGGCAACGAGGAAAGTGTTCATTATTTCCTCGACCGCGAAAACCTGGCCGAGTTCGGCGCAGAGAACCCGGACCTCGACTTGGGGCTCTCAGGCGAGGAAGAGAGCGACACGTCGCTCATTGAGAAGGCAAAGAACGGCTCGACCCGCCGCGCACGGCACGAGGAATTCTACGAGAGCCACGTCATTAAGGAACTGCTGGATAAACTGGCGCGGAAGGGCTTCAATGTAGAGCACTACTCGGCTCAGGACAAACCTTTGTTTGAGGTGATTGAGGGTGAAGGCGACAAACAGCAGGTCAAACCCCTTTTCTCGATTCCCGAAATCCTGGTCAGCATCAAGGAAGTCGGCCGACGCGGTCTGTCCATTAAACGATTTAAAGGCCTGGGTGAAATGAACCCCAAGGAATTGTTTGAGACGACCATGAACCCGGCGAACCGCAAGCTGCTGCGCATTGATTTGACCGATGCTATTGAGGCGGAGGAAATGTTTACCAAATTGATGGGTGAGGAGGTCGAGCCGCGCCGCCAGTTCATTGAAGACAACGCGCTGAACGTGCGCAATCTGGATATCTAGAGGCACTAGCTCCATGCCTGACGAAAACGAGCCAAACGAACCCGGCACACCGGACGAGTCGCGGGAATTCCCGTCTTCGGCCACGCCGCTTTATGCCGCCAACGAAAAGATCGCCAAGATCAATGTCGCCGAGGAAATCAAGAACTCGTTTCTGGATTACTCGATGTCGGTAATCATTTCGCGCGCGCTGCCGGATGTGCGCGATGGGCTCAAACCGTCTCAACGGCGGATTCTTTTCGCGATGAATGAGCTTGGCGTGATGCCCAATCGCAAGCACATCAAATGCGCCAAGATTGTGGGCGAAACCATGGGCAATTACCACCCGCACGGCGACCAGGCGATCTATCCAACTTTAGTTCACATGGCCCAGCCCTGGGCCATGCGCGAGCGCCTGGTCGATGGCCAGGGAAACTTCGGTTCCGTCGAAGCCGATCCTCCGGCCTCCATGCGATACACCGAAGCGCGTTTGGCGCCGCTGGGCGCCGTGCTCATGGAGGACATGGACAAGGAGACGGTGGACTTTGTCCCCAATTACGACGAGACCAAGACCGAGCCGACGGTGTTTCCCGCGGCATTTCCGAATCTGCTGGTCAACGGCGGGACCGGCATTGCCGTGGGTATGGCCACGAACATGCCCCCGCACAATCTGGGTGAAATCATTGACGGCATCTGCGCGCAAATTGATAACCCGAATATCACGGTCAAAGAGCTGATGGGCCACGTCAAAGGACCCGATTTCCCCACCGGTTGCAGGGTGTGCGGATTGGAGGGGGTCAAAGAGTACTTCACCACTGGTCATGGCAGCATGAAGGTGCGCGGGAAGGTCGGCCTGGAGCAACTCAAGGGCGGGCGCGAGCAGATTATCATCACCGAAATCCCCTATAACGTCAATCGCGCGTTGCTGGTGGAGCGCATCGGTGAGTTGGTCAACGAGAAAATCCTCACCGACATCACGGGCGCGCGGGACGAGTCGGATGAAAACACGCGCGTGGTAATCGAAATAAAGCGCGACGCGATCCCAAAAGTCGTCATCAACAATCTCTACAAACACACGGCGCTGGAGACCAGCTTTACGGTCAACGCGCTGGCCATCGATCATGGCCGGCCCAAGACGCTGGGTTTGAAGGAGCTCATCAACTGTTACCTCGAGCATCGCCGGGAAGTGGTCATTCGACGGACGAAATTCGAAGCCAAAAAGGCCCAGGAAAGAGCGGAGGCTTTGGAAGGCTATCTCATTGCGCTGGCAAACCTGGATGAGTTCATCCGCATCATTCGAAACTCGGCCAGCCGCGAGGAGGCCAAAATAAAGCTGCTCGCATTCGACTTTACCCGGGCGCAGGTTGAGAAACTGGGCATCTTCATCCGAGACGAAGCGCGGCTGACCAGTGGCCGCTATTCCTTGAGCGAAGCGCAGGCAACCGCGATTTTGGAATTGCGCCTTTACCAATTGACCGGCCTGGAGATCGACAAGGTGCAGGCCGAATATAGCGACCTGTTGAAGCAAATCAAAGACCTGTTGGATATCCTGGCCAAAGAAGTCCGGGTGTTGGCCATCATCAAACAGGAGCTCTTCGCCATCAAAGAGAAGTACGTGACGCCGCGTTTGACGGAACTGGCGCCGGCTGAAGGCGAAATCGCCATCGAAGACCTGATTGCTAACGAAGGGGTGATTATCACCTTGACGCACAACGGGCTGATCAAGCGCACCAACGTCAGTTCGTATCGGGCGCAGCGGCGGGGCGGCAAAGGGGTCATTGGCATGGTCACCCGCGAAGGGGCCACTGAGGATGACCAGGACTTCATCGAACATCTGTTCACCGCCAGCACGCACGATTATCTGATGTTCTTTACCAACACAGGCCGCGCTTATGTCGAGCGTGTGCATGAAATCCCTGATATGGGCCGCGCCGCCAAGGGCCGCAGCATTGCCAACCTCCTGGAGTTGAAGCCCGGTGAAACGATTGCCGCCCTGATTCGCGTCGAGGCCAAAACCGGCCCAAACAAGGAGGACACGACCTGGCAGCAACC
>WNGK01002886.1_pt1 | contig 22329 bp, 19 predicted proteins | sample 5400601 | NCBI WGS metagenome assembly WNGK01 (sample SAMN13153376, study PRJNA577476) | soil metagenome | isolation source: 60 cm soil or saprolite under Garry oak tree replicate 1 | place: USA:California | collected 2016-06-15
GCGTGATCACCGGCCTGCATGCGATCGTGTTCTCGCCCGAAGCTGAGAAGGTCCGTGCGTTCTTCGGGGATGTGCTCAGCCTCTCGTCGGTTGACGCGGGCGGAGGCTGGCTCATTTTCGCTCTCCCCCCGGCCGAGCTTGCTGTCCATCCAGCTGACGGGGACGGCCGCCATGAGCTTTACCTGATGTGCGACGACATTCACGCCACGCTTGCCGAATTGAGGGACAAGGGAGTCGAAGTGGCGCGGGATGTCGCCGATCAGGGCTGGGGGCTGCTGGCCGCAATCCGCCTGCCGGACGGCTCAGAATTCCCCATCTATGAGCTCCGGCACCCATCGCCCCTATAACCCTGACCAGGTGCACTCATCTGCCGCCGACCGGTCGGGTTTCCCGGGTTAGGCCAGCCAGGTCAGAGTGTTATCCAGTAGCGGCGGGTGAGCCCTAGCTCGCCGGGACGCACATCTTCCAGGACGCCACCGGCCTTCATGATGACCTGGGCCGAGGCCAGGTTCGCGTCATCGCAGGTAACCAGTACTTTCTCCAGACCCAGTGCGGATGCCCGGGGCGGCGCCGACCGCAGCGCCCAGGTGGCGACGCCCCGGCCGCGGGCCGACGGCCGGATTCCGTACCCGATGTGACCGCCGGCGCGCAGCAGGAAGTCATTTAGCTCATGGCGCAGTGAGATAGCCCCCAGATAGGTGCCACCCTGCGCAACCCACCAGTAAGTCGCGTGCACGCGTCCTTCCCGGGCCGGGATCGAGGTATCTGCCTCATGCAGGAGCCGTTCGACCCAGGGGGAAAAGCCTGCCGCCGTATCCACGTCATCATCGGGATGAAGGCCCGCCCCGTCCTGGTGAACCCCCCGCCCCCACTCCTCGCACGACGCCAGCCAGGATCTACGCAAGCGGATCGTCGGTGAGATCAGTTCCAGCATGAAACCCAACTCTATTGGGCGGCCAGCCACGCACGCTTCTGCCGCATACGGCGCGTCCCAAGTCAGGCAGGATCTGGCCACCGGTGGCCGGGACGTCCATGCATAGTCGACGGGCACCGGGGTCCGGCGGCGACTTCCAGGCCAGTCACGCCGCGCCGAGTCGGCGGTCGGCATTGGGCTACGTCGATCGGCATCATCACGCTGAGTGATAGAGAAGATCAGGGAGAACGCGCACGGAGCCGCCGTTCTGCGCGCCTCTCGCCGCGCCGACCAGCCAACTTGAGCCGCACAGATGAATCAATCGGGTGCGCACAGGAGCAAGGTCAACATAGCCAGGATCACGACGGCGGAGACGGCGCTGCGGGTGTCCGTGGTGTCATGGCGCGACCACCTCGCTCAGGACCGCGGCCGGCCCGGGTTCTCCGAGCCCGCAGAGTCGGCGCAGGTAGTCGACGACACGGTGAGTGTCTCCCGCTGATCCGCGCGCGGCGAGGATTCCGTCGGGCCGGACGAGTGCGAAGCCGCTGCCGGGATCGCCATCGACCATGTCGACGAGCCCGGCGTAGCGCCCGATGCCGGCCGTCTCGAGCGCGCTGCGGACGCCGGCGCGGGACACGATCAGCACGTGGCGTCCGCTGCCGAGCAGGTGATGCAGCCGGGCCGGTCCGTGCTCGCCACGGACGTCGACGTCGGGGAACCGATCTCCGGGCTTCGGCCCGCGGCGGTGACCGTCGGGCTGGACCAGCGGGCTCCGCGGGTAGGCGACCGAGAGCTGGGACATCTTGCGGGCCGCATTGCGCTGGACCATCGGCGTACGGCTCACGACGGGAATGACGGTGTCCCGCACGACCCGCTTGGCCCGGTTCCGCATGGTCAACAGTCCGACGAGCTTGTTGGTGAACTCGAGCACGCCGGACGCGACGGGGATGCGCTCCTGGCTATAGGTGTCGAGGAGCGCGTCCGGGGCGCGTCCGTCCGCGACCAGGGCCAGCTTCCAGGCGAGATTGTGCGCGTCCATCATCCCGGTGTTCATGCCCTGGCCTCCGGCCGGCGAGTGGATGTGCGCGGCGTCGCCGGCGAGTAGCACGCGCCCGCGCCGGTAGCTGCTGGTCGACCTGAGGTGACACCGGAAGGACGCCAGCCATTGCGGATCGCGGACCTCGATGGGCCGCGGCGCACGTTCCGCGATCAGCTCCTGAATCTCCGCGAACGTCGGCGGCTGGCCGCCGCGGTCGCCCGCGTTGGCCATGACCAGGCGCCAGCGCTGGCCGCCCATCGGTATGCAGACCAGGGGCAGTCCGTTCGGGCGGAAGAAGGCGTGAACCGCGCCGTCGCTGCCGGCGCCGTCCAGCGCGACGTCGGCCAGCAGCCAGTCCTGCGGGTACGGCTGCCCCTCGAACGGAAGCCCGATCTCGTGGCGCACGCGGCTATGCGCACCGTCGCAGCCGACCACGTAGCCGGCGCTCACCTCGATCTCCCGGCCGGCGGCGTCGCGGAGCGTGGCGTCGACGGCGCCGCCGCGCTCGGCCAGGCGCACCAGCTCGACGCGCTACTCGATGGTGCCGCCGAGTTCCTGCACGCGGGCGCGCAGCAGGGTCTCGGTCCGGCTCTGCGGGAGGTCCAGCACAAAGCCGTACCGCGAGCCGTTGCGTGCCAGGTCCAGATCGCAGAGGTTTCGCTGGCCGGCGTACCAGCGCAGGCGCCGCAGTTCCTCCGGTTTTTCAAGACCGCAGGCTGGGCGCGGAGTCGCTTATGGTGCTCACGCTGCCCCATCAAGCTGTCAGCTAGGTCGCGCTGACCGATCGCGCGCTGGCAGTCACTTCGCCGGAGTCGATCCCGAAGGAGATGATGCGCGTGGGCTGTATGCGGACGATGGTGTCCTCGAACCGCTCTCCGAAGGCCTTGCCTCCCGACGGGATTACGATTGCGGTCCCGCGCACTTCGATCATGCGTGGCTGCCATGGGGGAAGCACGTCGTCGATCACGATGCTCGCCCGGCCGGTGCGCTGCACGTCGCGCAGTTTCTTGGTCTGGCTCATCCGCAGGCCGCCCACGTCGATAGCGTCGTGCTCTGGATTGTAGCGAAACGACGTTGGTACCACGTGCGGCTGCCCGTCCGGGCCGACGGTCGCAATCCGGCCCAGGCGCTGCCCTGCGAGGTAGCCGAGCTCGTTGTCCGTAAACACGCTCATGCCCGGCTAACCGATTTGCCCGCAGTGGCATTCCGACGGCGATCACCCCAAGGACTGCCCGGTGGACGTATTGCGCTCGGCCGGACGGCAACGCCAGCCGACGCCCCAAGGCTGATACGATGCGCTACGAACGCACTCATTTGCCGCGCATCGTGCGACGGGATATGTGACGGATGCTCGGCTGCATGGCCGTGCGCTTCCAGCAACTCGTGGTCGTTGCTCAGATCCTGCCGCCACCCAGGTCACTCGTCGGGTAAGCCGACGCGGGACGAACGATTCGAGGGCGGAACGGCTGGCTCGCCGGCGGCTAGGGGTGGGTGCGGCTGCTCCGGCTGTAGCCGCCTTGCCGGGACCATCGATCGACGGTCATCAAGCCACGTCCGGTGTCCCAGCCGACGAAGACCGCCTGATCAATGGGCGAACACGATGGCCTTGTCCGGCGGCCAGGCCAGCCACCACGCTCCTGGCGCTGCGAGGCGAAGCTCTTCTGCTGCCCTGACGGCCGAGCCATAGAGCTTCAGCTCTCCTTCACCGCTGTCGGGACCAGTGATCGCGCTGTGCAGCACGCACCGCGGATCGCGCCGCAAGTCAGCTGCCTTCTGCGACCACGCCATCACCCCGATTAGCAACTGACCGCCCACCCGATACGGCTCGATGGGGCTGATCCGAGGCGAGCCGTCCCGGCGCAACGTACCCAGCAAAGCCACAAAGCCACCCGAGTAGCATCCAGGGCCGGCCATCGCAAGACTGGCCAGCCGAGGTGCGCCGAGCTCCAGGTCACGCCAGACTGCCGCGTCTCCGCAGTGCACTCTCGCGACGCTACAACTCATCGCGGGCAACCCATAGCCGAAACTCGAACGCGCGCTCATGCGGCGGCCAGCGTGTGTATGGGGCGCTGCAGGAGGCGCAGTCAGCTGTCCGATCCTGCGTCTGAGGGGCATCGCTGTTGCTGAACTGGTCATACGTGGGCGAGCACGCGGTCAAGTGGCCGGGGAACCCGGTTGAGATCAAGCGCGCCTGCGAGAAGGCGCGCGTATTGCCTCTTCCGGCCGGATCGGGTTCCCATGAACCGGTGAAGCTGCTCGCCGGAGCTTCGCCGTTGCTGTGCGGGCTGCTTCTGGAAAGTCCGCAATGACCGGAGCTCGCCTTGAGCCTGGATGATCTGCCCGACCGCGGCGTGGCCAGCAGCGCCGCGGATCAGCTCGTCCTCTAGATCGGCGGTGCACACGTGGAAGCCAAGTACCTCCATACCGGCGCGGGACACGCTGGAGCCGAGCCCGGCCCGCTCAAGAGCGCGCCGGAAGCAGCCTTCCGCACCGGCGTCACACAGGCCAGCTACCCTGGCGCCGATCCCGTGCGGGCCCAGCAGATCCAGGAAGCGGCTGGCGCCGGCCGCACCGCCCATCGCCACCACGAAGATGCCCCCGCTGCTGGGCATCTGGCCGCGCCGCTCTGCGAGCACCTCAAGCGCGGCCTTATCGCTCATCCCCTCGACCAGCACGACCGCCCGCGCCCGAGTGACGCTGGCCAGATCGATGTTCATGATCCTGGCAATTCGGGGGCAGCAGAGCCGCCGACCATCAACCCCACCTTCTGAGTCTGCTGGCACCGCACCCACGAGTCGAACGGTTTACTCATCTGACCCTATGAGGGCGGTAGGTATCCGGGAGGGACCGTATCGGGGAGCGGTGCGGCACGAGCGCTTCGTCGGCGGCTGGGATGTCGAGGACGAGCTGGCCGTGCTGCTGGTGCAGCCGTATGTGGTGTCCCAGCAGGCGGGTGGGGCGGAATTGGCACGGCCCGCCGTTTCTTGTCCGCGCCGGTCGAGTACGTGCCCGGAGAGCCGCTAGTTGAGCTGAGCGCAACTGTCCGGCCACACTGTCGTCGTGGAGGCAGCTGCCGGGAGCCACCTGCGGCTCATGGCTGAGCGAATCGTCGCACGGGCAGAGCCGGGTGTGGTGGAGCCGGTGCGCCTGCGGGCGGTCGCGGACGCGTTCGTGATGCTGGGCCTGCTGAGCCAGCCGGAGGCTGAAGCGGTGCTCCAGGAGGCTAACGCGGCGCTTGCCGCCCGCGGCCTCGCAGGCTCCGTGCTGAGTGTCCGCTCCGGTGCACAGGACTACTGGCAGCTGCGAAGCCGCGGCCCGGCTGGACTTTCCTGGCTCCCGCGCGCGGTGGCGATAAGCCCGCTGCGCTTGGCCGCCGGATCAGCGGATGTACGTTTTGAGTGGCTTCGGCTGAGCCACGCAGGCTTGCGGTTCCAGGTCCAGGCGACCGCGGCCGGCGAGGAACTACCGCCGCTGCACGCCGGCTTGGCCCTGGCAGATCTGTCGCTTGCCGATGACGCCGGACATGAGTACCGGATGTACTGGGACGGCGGCAGCGGGAGCAGCACGCTGTGGGTGGGCGATGTTGTCGCGCTGCCGGAGCCGCCCGACGATGTCGCCTGGTTCGAATTCCGCGCCGCCGGCTCGGCGGCAGGCTCTCGCATAATGGTGCCGGCACCCCTGCGCGTCCAGGTGGGGACGGCGCAACCGCCATGGCCGACCGCGGCAGAGAGCTACCTGGCCCTGCTCTGCGCCCGTGATCCCCCCATTGCGATCGGGCGGAGCCTGGGCAGGGATGTCGTGGCGGCCGTCGCCGAGGCCCTGCTTTACGTCGGCGCGATCCCGGCGCACAGCCTGCTTCTGCCGCAGGCGCTGGGCCGGGAAAAGCGCTCCTCACATCCCGTTCTGCCAAAGACGTGGCCGAGCCCGGTTCGCCGGGCCACACCGCCGGACATGCGGATCGCGATCTGCGCGGCACTGCCCTTCGCCGACGCCGCTGTTGTCATCGAAGGCCTGTCCAGGTGGGGTGAGGACATCCAGCTGCACGTCTACGGCTGGCCGTGGATGCCAGGCGAGCGCTGGCCGATGGCCATCCCGTCATTCACGGTCCGCGCGATCGACGATCTGGGTGGCGAGCACGAAGGGCGGCCGGGCAGCTGGCGCGGCTACGGCGCAGGTGAGGGTCACGGGGACTTCACACTCTGGCCCGCGGTGCCCGCCGCCCAGGTGAGCAGGCTGCGGGTGGTGGTCAGCACACCCTGGGAGGCGGCATGGGCGGACATAGACCTGCGCCCCGCACGGCCCGAGTAGCCGCAAACCGGACCAGCGGCCAGAACGCGCAGCGAAAGCGCGGATACCCGTCACCAAGTGCACGGCAACGCGGCCCATCGGAACCATTTCACTCTCATGCCGCTCCTCGTGCGCGGCTGTCTGTCCGGAGGGGTCCGGAGCGCCTTTGTTAAGACCGATGGGTCATGTGGCGTGACGGTCTTCCCGGCACGGCTGGGCGGACCGCATAGTGATCTTGATGTTACCGGGGCCGTGCCTGGCTACCTCCGTCATGCCGAGCCGCTGGTAGAGCGCTCTGGCGCGGGTGTTGCCGGTGAGCACGTCAAGGACTAGGTCCTGGCCTTTCCGCCTGGCCTCGTCGATGAGCGCGCTGAGCAGGCGGGTACCGATGCCGAGGCCTTGATGGCTGGGGAGGATTTCGATGCGGGAGAGGTAGATCTCGGCGGGACGGTATTCGATGTCGAGCATGCCGATGTCTGCCCCGCCGGCGGTGATGATCTGCCAGCGGCCCGGATCGAACCCGCGGGCGTGGAAGCCACGCTGGCGCTGCTCGTCCCATCCCCAGAGCGCGGTGATGTAGCCGCCCATGGCGGCCTTGTGCAGGCGGAAGCAGAACTCGCTGTCGGCAGGGGTCGCCGCACGCAGCCCGATGCCGGTCATGCCGCAGCCCGTCCGGGCGCCGGGACGTCGGGGAAGGCCGCATGCCAGCAGGACATACCTTATGGCTGCCTTCTGTGAAGGGCATTGTCAAGAGCGCGGGTCCCAGCGTCTTGCAGTACGACGATGCTGACCGGCGTCAACGTCGTCCGGTGACGCGCATGACCCGATTCACTCTCGTGCCGCTGACCGGGCGTGATGCGCTGTCGCCTGCAGTCTGGCTGTAGTACGGGTCCCGGCTGCCCTGCAGTCGTGATTGAACTCGGCGGCCGCGGACGGACCCAGCCAGCGCAGGTCGCGGTGGCATGGGGGTCGCTGAAGGTCGTCGCCACAACCCGCTGCTGATGCCACCGTGTGGCCGCTGGCGCTCGCGGCGGTCTTCCTCCCGCTGTCCGCACGGCGCCGCCAACGGCTAAGCCGCTAGCTTGAACGCCCCACATCCGGGCCTGGCGAGGTGGTGTTCCGACGCCGGCCGGACTCGCGCTGGACGTGATGCCAGCGCGCTCGCAGCGCGTGCCGTCGGTGAGGAGCTGGTCGCCGAGCGGCCGCCAAGACGCCTGCTGGGAGCCTCACCGGCGCGCCCGGCGCTGATCTGGAGGGTCTGATCCTTGATCGCCCGGCTCGCCGGGCTGCCCGGACCGTCAGGCTCCGCCTGGTTGCGGCGGCTCCCGCCGACGACGACCAGGAGGTGCTCGTCGACCCAGGAGACCTCGGGGCTGGGCAGGCGGGCCAGGAACGTCGCGAGGGACGCGCGCCACTCCTCCGGCGTGTAGAGGGAGAACGTCGAGTAGTGGCGCCCCTCGGCCTGGGCCCTGAGCCGTTCGGCCGTGCTTGAGCGCCGATGCTTGAAGGTCTGTGTTGCGACCACCTTGAGCCCGCCGGTCCGCCTGACGGCGTCCCGGAACGCGGCCTCGCTGTACAGGCGCTGCTCGTGCTCGGTGAACCCCGGGAAGTAGCGGCCCCAGATCGTTCGCGCGTTCTGCTGCGGGGTGCGGGTGTAGATGAACAGCTGGCCGCCGGGCGCCAGCACCCGGGCGGCGGCGGTCAGGAACCGGCCGAGGTCGAAGTGGTGAACGCAGTTGAACGCGGTGACCAGGTCGAGGCTGGCGGTCCGCAACGGCAGCTCTTCAGCGGTCGATAGCAGCGGCACCACCCCACGGGCGTTGCCGTGGCGGCCGGCGGCCTTGAGCTGTGCCAGCATGGCCGCCGAGACGTCGCTGGCGGCCAGCAGCGAGCCGTCCGGCAGCAGCCCGCGCAGCAGCCGCGAGTACCGTCCCGTCCCGCAGCCGATATCCAGGCCGGTGACGGGGCGGTCCGGCAGGAGCTGGCGGATCCTGCGCACCGGCGCCTCGTCGGTGGTGCGCAGCGATTCGTAGACGGCGGCCACCCTCTCGAAATGGTCGCCCACGGTCACGTCCGGTACCTCCCCGGCGCTGGGTCTGCTGGCGACCATCATGCGCTCACCTTGCTCAGTTCACACACTGTTCACCCGCAATACAGACCAGGAGCGCGGGCACGGCCCGCGTCTCGGAGCTCACCGCCGCCCACCGCGGAGGTGCCGCTATTCTGCGTCTCGCAATCATGCCCGGCGAACCCGGCCAGCCAGTCTGAGCGCACGATCCCCGACGGGAAGAAGTCCGCGAAATCCTCATCGGCGAACAACTCGCCGCGGTGCGCCGCCAAGAACGCGAACATGCTCCCCGCCGGCACCAGGTGCCCCACCAGCGCCCCAGCGTCCAGTAACTGCCGGTCTGCCCGCTCTCTGCCCTGCATGCAAAGATCATCCCAGATCATCGAACCCCTGTCGGCGGACGCGCTGATCCGGTTCCCCTTATTCAGTGCGCTCCTAGCGGCGGTCGGGCGTGTTGGCTACTGCCCGCAGCAAGGATTCGGAGAATCGCCGTTCGGCCTCCTCGGCCAGCGGTTGCAGCTGGCTCTGAGTCGCGTCCGCGATCGCGTCCCATCCTTGCCAGCCGAGCACGGGCGCGACCAGGTGGCAGAGGTCAAGGTGCAGGCCGATGCTCTGCGCGATCCAATATGCCCGCACGTGGTACAGGCCCTTGAAGTCAAAGTCGGAGATTCCGGTCCCCGGCCGGCCATAGAACAGGTAAGCGCGGGCGGCGCCAGGATGGACCCCTGCGCTGGAGAGCAGGACGTAAAGCATGTAGCCGCCGGACTCCGGGAGGTACTGCTCGATGAGCCTGGACATCTTCTTCGGCTTGGTGGCGATGGTGACGCCGTCCTGCTGCGCTAGCGCTGTGAGGCTGTGCGTCATCCGGTCGGCGGCAGCAGCCAGTCGCGGCGCTATCTGGAGTATCTGCGGGGATTGCGGGGCGATCCGCTCGAGCGTCGTCGTCAGATCGCGGTACTGGCCGATGGCGTTCCTGGTGAGGCGGTAGGCGCGGCCACGTCTGATCTCCTCGTCAGAGCTTTCGAGGAGCCATTGGGTCAGCGCGAGGGTTTCGGCGATGTTGCGTATCGGCCCGAGGGCGGAGGCGCTGGCGTGCTCCCGGAGACCTAGGAGGGAGAGCCCGTACGAGTCGTGGGCCTGGGTGAACATCATCAGCGCGTGCGCGCGTGCGGTGGTCGGCAAGGGGTGCGGGAACCGAGGGTCGCGCTTGGCGCCATCGCCGGCGAAGCTGCGCTGAAGCACCGGGGCGAGGCTATTTAGCAGCCGCCCCCCGACGTCGTGGATGGCGTGGTGCAGCTGCTCGTCGGTCATGTCGGCGGGCGCCGCGCGCGGCGGCGGCGCAGGCGGGCGTGGGACGAGCTGGTCGATCTGCCTGTCCAGCCAGTCGAAGATTCTGGTCATGGTGTCGATGACGGGGTTACCTGTCACCGGAATGTCATCTCTCATTGATGCTCCGGGTCGATGGCCTCCGGCCCATACTGCCAGCCGAACGGCAACCGCACGAGAGCCATACAGTGGAGCAGCGACCGCGTCACCTGGATGGACACCGGATCACTCGGCGCGTCCCTGGCCACGAGCACCTCGTGCCCATTGAGCACACTTGGTCAGGAGCAGGTCACACGTCGCTGCTGTGTCGAACAGGTCACTCAGGCTGGGGTTCAAGATCCCTAGCCGGGTCAGCTTCGCGGTCACCGATGCCTCCGGCCCGGGCATGTCCGGACGGTTTGACCTGGTGACGATCTTCGAGTGGCTGCACGACATGTCCCGTTCGGTGGACGCGCTGCGGGCGGCGCGCGGCATGCTCGGGCAGTCCGGCTCGGTGGTCATCGCCGATGAGCTGGTCGCGGACGAGTTCACCGCCCGCGCCTCCGACCTGGAGTGCTACCACTACGGCTGGAGCGTGGTGTCCTGCCTGCCCGCTGCCATGGGGGACCCCCGCACCGCGGCCACCGGGGCTGTGATGCGCCCCGCCACGCTGCGCCGCTACGCCCGGGAGGCCGGCTTCCGCAGCGTCGACGTCCTGCCGCTCGAAACGGAAACCTGGCGTTTCTACCGGCTGACCCCATGACCTCCCAACCCGGCGATGACGATTGCCGCCACCTCCACAGCCCAGAGAACATGTGATGGGCCCCTGCTGTCGCGCGGGGGCGCGTGGGCTCCGGAGGATGCTGCCGAAGGGCTCGTGCGAAGATCGCTAGGCAGGTCACGAAGCGTGGCCCACCAACGGTGGCGGCATGCACGTAGATCCGCCTGATATGTGCGGAGACTGGCTCAAGGCCGCTCACGACGCAGACCGTCCAGATCTGGCACTACGCACCTGCGAGCTGGCGACCCGGCGGGGATCGGTGGTGTTTCTTGCGGTCCGCAGACGGTCACCTAGAGAGCCGACCAAGCAAGCCAAATCCACCTGGCCAACGCTCGAGAGCAACTGGCCGCTGCCAGAGTCAGGGCCGCTGTCTCGTGGGCGAAGGATACCGAGGCCACGCCGCCGGTACCCGTGCGGCCGGCGCGTAGACAGCCCGGCCGGACGACTGCTTCTGCGGCTTGAGCATCCAGCCATCTGGAGCCAGTGAGCGGTTCAGGTCGGAAACGATCTGGGCAGCTCGCCCGGTGTCGGGGTGAACGACCGGGTGCACCATCTGGGCGAGGAAACCGGGGAGCACCTTGTCAGGGCTACTCGTGAGCTTGAGGCGGCGGTGACTCCACGCACCCCGTCGTCGTCCGCAGGGGCCGCCATCCGTCGAGCTGGACGCGGCGCTGGCTGGAGAAAGACGCCGCAGAGGTTCCCTTGCGTCGCGGGCGGGCGGGATGATAGCGGAGACAGCGAAAGCTGTGACCCGATTGCCTGGGGGTACCGATGAGCGGTGACATCACCATGGGGGCGGGTGGACTGGACAGGGCCAAGCCGCAGCAGGAGTACGCGGCCTTCAAGATCGAGCAGCGCGGGATCGACCTGATCCCGGACGCCGAACGCAAGATGAAGCCCTCGGGCCTCTTCTGGCTCTGGGCCGGTGCGGTGTTCAACGTGGAGTTCTTCTTCTACGGGACTCTGATCATGATCTTTGGCCTGTCCGTGGGGCAGGCGATCCTCGCGATCGGCGTCGGCAACCTCTTCTACGCCCTGCTCGGGTGGGCCAGCCTGCAGGGCCCGGAGGCCGGCACGACCGCGTTCATGGTCAGCCGCGCGCCGTTCGGGCAGAACGGGAACCGCCCGGTGGCACTCTTCAACTGGGTGACCCAGGTCGGGTTCGAGATCGAGGGCGTCTTCTTCGTGGTCGCCACCGTGATCCTGCTGTTCTCCCGGTACGGGACCACGCTTGGGACTCCCGCCAAGATCGCCGTGATCGTGCTCGCGGCGGCGGTGCAGCTGATCATGCCGTTGCTCGGCCACGCGACGATCACGAAGTTGCTGCGCTATCTCGCCTACCTGTTCATCGCGTTCTTCATCGTGCTGGCGATCTTCACTCTTAACCGGCTGCACCTGAGCACCTTCCATCAGCCCGCGGCGTCGTGGGCCGTCTGGACCACCGCGCTGGTGCTGATCATCTCGGTCGGTGGCCTGGGGTGGACCGAGAACGGCAACGACTACTCGCGCTACCTGCCCCGCAGCACCCCCAAGTCCACCACCTTCTGGACGGCGGCCCTGGGGGCCGCGATCCCGTCCGTGCTGCTCGAAGTCCTGGGGGTACTGGCCTTCACGGTCACGAAGAAGACGGTCGGCATCGCGCAGCTCGGAGTGCCGCAGAGCTTCCCCAGCTGGTTCGTGGTGCCGTTCCTGATCTTCGCCATCCTCCAGCTGTTCGCCATTAACACCATCGACCTGTACTCATCCGGGGTCACCCTGCAGGCGCTCGGCGTCCCGATCAAGCGCTGGGGAGCGGTGTTTGTGGACACCGTGGTGTGCGCCGTCGTCACCGGCATCATCTTGTTCCACGGCAACTTCTACAAGGACTTCGCCGGGTTCCTGCTGTACATCGTGGTGTGGCTGTCGGCGTGGTTCAGTATCCTCATAGTGGACTACCTGCTTCGCCGCGGGCGCTACGACCCGACGGCGCTCGCCGCCGGGCGCGGCGGGCTGTACTGGCGAAACGGCGGCATTCACTGGCCCGCGGTCATCGCCCAGGCCCTGGGCATGGTCGCGGCGCTGATGTGGATCAACGCGGCGTTCGCGGTGCCTGCCTACGTGGGACCGATCTCCAACCACTTCCCCGGGCTGCAGGGCAGTGACTTCAGCTGGGCGATCGGCATCCTGGTCGGCGGCGTCACGTACTACCTGCTCGCCCGCCGAGGCGTCCGGCAGGAGGTGGCCAGCCTGCCGGTCAGGCGCTGAGAACGCACCTGCGGCGGCCAACTGCCCGCGGGCCAAGCACCGGCATCGTGGCTCGCGGTGCCGACCTGGAGGGAGCCGGTGATGGACGTCGGTTTGCTCGATGCTGCGGCGGCCGCCCGCCCCGCCGATCTGGTCGTCACGGGAGGACGCCTGGTCAACGTGTTCACCGAGGAGATCTACCCGGCGGATGTGGCTGTCGCCGGAGAGCGGATCGTGGCGGTCGGAGATGTCAGCGAATACGTGGGCGAAGGCACGATCATCGTTGACGCGGCGGGGCGCCATCTCGTGCCCGGCTTGATCGACGGCCACATCCATCTTGAGTGCAGCAAGCTCTCCGTCACCATGTTCGCCAACACCGTGGTGCCGTTTGGGACCACGAGCGTGATCTCCGGGCTGGACCAGATCTTCGTGGTAGCCGGTCTTGCGGGCGTTCGGGAGTTCCTGGATGAAGCCCGGCAAAGTCCCCTCTCACTATTCTGGGCGGCCCCGGCGAAGATGCCCTACACGTATCCCGAGTCCACGGTGGGGTTCACGTTCGGCCCCGAGCAGCACCGGGAGGCCCAGGCCTGGCCCGAGTGCATCGGCATCTGGGAGACGGTCCAGGAATTCATCACCGAGCGCGATGGCAAGGTGCTCGGTGCGCTGGATCTGGCGGCCCGCAACCGGCTGCCCGTGTTCGGCTGCGCCCCCATGGCCAGCGGCAGGCGGCTCGCGACCCTGTTGTGCGCGGGGGTCCGGGCTGACCACGAATGCTATTCGGCGGCCGAGACCCTGGAGAAACTGCGCAGCGGCATGTACGTGATGCTTCGCGAGTCCTCCGTCGCGCACTTCCTCGATGAGAACATCAAGGCCGTCACGGAGGGCGGGGCAAAGACCGATCGCGTGGGGTTCTGCACGGACGACGTAACCGCCTACGACATACTCCGGCAGGGCCACCTCGACCGGCTGGTGCGGATGGCCATCGGCCATGGAATCGAGCCGCTCAAGGCCATCCAGATGGCCACCATCAACTGTGCCCAGATCTATCGGATCGACGACCAGGTGAGCTCGATCTCCCCGGGGCGCCTCGCCAACATCCTCCTCGTGGGCGACCTCGCTGCCTTCGGAGTGGAGCGGGTGATCGCGAAGGGGCGGCTGGTGGCCGAGAACGGGCGGATGATCCGCCCGGCCGAGCCACCGCCGCGAAGCCACGGGCTGCTCCGGACGTTCCAGAATCGGCGGGTTCAGCCGTCGGACTTCCAGCTTCGCGCGGACGGGGCGGCCCAGGCAGTCCGGGTGCTGTCCATGCGGATGTCGCAGGACGTGCCGTTCGTGCGGAAACGCCGCGAGGCGACATTGGCTGTCCAGGACGGTGTTGTCCATCCCGACCTCGAACAGGATGTCCTGTACGTGACCGTGGTGGAGCGCTTCGGCAAGACCTCCCACCACCCGGTGGCCTTCATCTCCGGATTTGGGCTGCGAGAAGGGGCGATGGCCTCCTCCGCCTCGCCCGACGACAACAACATCCTGTGCATCGGGACCAACCCCGCGGACATCTCCGAGGCGGTAAACCGGGTCGCCGGGGCCGGGGGCGGGCAGGTGGTGGTCCGCGGGGGTGAGGTGCTGGCCTGGCTTCCCTTGCCAATCGGAGGGATCGTGGCGGACCTGCCCCCGGAAGAGATGGCCATCGAGGAGGCGAAACTCGACGACGCGGCGCGGCAGCTCGGCTGCACCTTTGCCTCACCCTTCATGTACATGATTTTCCTGTCGGTCACGGCGATACCCGATTACGCGATGACCGACCTCGGCCTGATCGATTGCGTGAACCTCCGCGTCGTGAGCCCGGTTCTGGGGCCAGCCGGGTAGCCGGCAGTAGGGACTTCCGGGCACCGAGATGCCTCCCGGGCGTCACGGCGGGGACTCAAGAAGGGGAAAAGGACATGAGCGAGATGTCGTCCTTTATCGAAGGAATGCCCAAGGCCGAATTGCACGTGCACCTTGAGGGCACCCTGGAGCCTGAGCTCAAGTTTCAGCTCGCGGCCCGGAACGGCGTGGATCTTCCCTACCGCTCCGCCGCCGAGATGCGGGCTGCCTACGCGTTCGATGATCTGCCGTCATTCCTCGCCGTGTACTACGAGGGCATGAGCGTGCTGCAGACCGAGGGGGATTTCTACGATCTCGCCACGGCGTACTACCGGAAGGCCCGTTCCCAGAACGTCGTGTATGCGGAGACTTTTTTCGATCCCCAGGCGCACACGACCCGCGGGATTCCATTCGAAACGGTCATCAGCGGGTTCCGCCACGCGCAGCAGAACGCTGCCGCGGAGCTTGGCCTGCATACCCAGCTGATCATGTGCTTCCTTAGGGACCTGACCGCCGACTCGGCCATGGAAACCCTGGCACAGTCGCTGCTCTACCAGGACGGGATCGTCGGGGTAGGGCTCGATTCGGACGAGAAGGGCAATCCCCCGGTCAAGTTCAAGGCCGTGTTCGACCGGGCGCGAAGCGAGGGCTACCGGCTCACCATGCACTGCGATGTCGATCAAGAGGACTCCGTGGCCCACATCTGGCAGTGCCTGGACGACATCGGGGTGGAACGGATTGACCACGGCGTCAACTGCCTTGACGACGACGCGCTCGTGGCCAGGCTCAAGAGCTCCGGGGTGGGCCTGACCGTGTGCCCGATCTCAAACAGCTACGTGAGCGACGGCCTGAAGGCGCACGAGATCAAGGTCATGCTCGACCGGTCCCTGCGCGTCACGGTGAACTCCGACGACCCGGCGTACTTTCCCGGTTACATCGGCGAAAATCTCGCTGCCGTCACCCAGGGCGTCAACCTGACAAAGCGGGAGCTCGTGCAGATCGAGCGCAATGCCTTCACGATCGCCTGGATCACAGACGAAGAAAGAGCCGCCTACCTGGGGGATCTCGACGCGTACCCTGCCTAATCAGTCATCTGGTTACCGGATCCCGATGACTTTCGGCCCTGATTCCGGCCGTGGGCCGCGTCAGGCTGAGCTGGTTCAGTAGCCCCTGCGGGCCAGTTGCCGCCGTTTCCCCGCCAGACCCCCCTCATGAAACGGCGCGAGATCGACCACCGGAACCGGGCCAGCCGCTGAGACACCCATGCCCACCACAGTAAAAGCCACCTGAGAGGAACCGTGAACCAGTTGCCCTGCCAGCCGCCGCCGGCCGGCCGGTAGCCGGTCACCAACCGTGATCGGGCGCGTGGCATGCCCTTTCCGCTCGCCCAAGGAGGCCGCGGCGCCCTCAGTGGTCCCAGCTACCTCGATTATCCGCCTGCCGGCGCCGCGGGGACCCGGCCGCACAGCCGATGGTGCCCGTTCGCGGAGGGTGCCTATCCTTACCTGGTGCGCCTGGTCTCGCTGCTGCCCTCGGCGACCGAGATTGTGTACTCGCTCGGCCTGGGCAAGAACTTGGTCGGGGTCACGTTCGAGTGCGACGAGCCGCCGGCGGCCCGGTCGGAGAAGGCAATCGTGGTGGGCGGCCGGGATACCCGCGGGATGACCCCCCGCGAGATCGACAGCTACGTCCGCGCGCAACTGGCCGCCGGCGCGGATCTGTACACCTTGCACGCGCAGGCCCTCGCGGATCTGCGGCCTGACCTGATCTTGACCCAGGACCTGTGCCGGGTGTGCGCCCTGCCATCCGGTCAGATCGAAGACGCCCTGGGCTACCTGGGGTGCCAGGCTGACGTGCTGTCACTCGACCCGCACTCGCTCGACGATGTGCTGGACTCGATCCTCATGGTCGGGCGGGCCACCGGCGTATCCGACCGCGCCACGCGATTGGTGGCTGACCTGCGAGCCCGGCTCGCCCGCACCGCGGCCGCAGTCGCCGGGCGGCGCCGCCCGGCGGTCGCGGTGATCGAATGGGTAGATCCGCCGTTCACCGCCGGGCACTGGATACCCGACCTGCTCAGCGCGGCGGGCGGGCGGCCGGTTGCGGCCCGGCCGGGTGCGCGGTCAGTCCCGACGAGCTGGGCTGCCATCGCCGCGGCGGCACCGGAACTCATCGTCGTCGCGCCCTGCGGCTACCACCTGCCGGGCGCGATCGAGCAGGCGCAGTCCGCGGCCCAGGCGCTGCCCGGCGTACCGGTCTGGGCGATCGACGCCGACGGCATCGTGGTCCGTCCAGGACCCCGCCTGATCGACGGCGTCGAGGCCATCGCCTCGATACTCCACCCCGATGCCGTGCCCGCCGCACGGCCCCATACCGTGCACCGGGTCAGAGCCCCCAGCTAACCCTGGCCACTTCGTCCACTAGGGCCCTCGTCAGCGTCGTCGCGCTTCGTAATCGGCCGTGGCCATCGGATGCACGCCGGAACCGCCGTTTGGGGCGGCCGGGGATCGAATTCAGGGAGACCGGCGCCGGTACAGATCAGGATGTTCTGCCGCCTCGGCGAGTCAGTGGGCGTGATCAAGATCTCCAGTGGTTCCTATGGTTTGCGGCCACCCGATCGCCGGAGGCAGCCGTGACCGGGGCCGGCTTTGCCGGTAGGGACTGCGCGCATTGTGCCTGCGGGCTCGGTCCGTGCGGTGGTTCAAGTCGACCGCTCGTGCCGATCAAGGTGTATCTAATCGGCGCCCGGTGGGCCGTGTATTCCTGGCGCTGACGGCTGTAACTTGTGCCCATGGAAACGGACAGCGGCCCCTGACCAGCCACCCCGTCCCTGCGACCGGAAGGAGCCCGCCCCGGCGCGGTCGGGAGCCGGTGCCTGCCCCGGGCACATCGGGCAGCACCGCCACCCGCCGGGAACCCGTCAACCAGACACCACGGCCGAAAACCGGCACAACACGATCAGTAACCAACCTCCCCTGCCCCTGAATCATCGAGGTCAGCTCCAGCGTGAGGCAGCGAAGTAGGGCACTATCCGTCTGTTACGGCAAGCTGGTTCGACACGATCGTTCCTATCAGTTTTCGCCGACGTGAATCATAGTATGTCCCGTTTAGGCAATTACCCGTATGGTTATGGTTGTAATTTGCCCACAATTTCCGGTTTTGTAATGGATTCGCGCTTACTACCATGAGAACATGGACTGAGCCGGGAGGCGAACTCGAACAGCTCCGTATCACGCGTACCGAGTACTGGCCTATGCGCGGGTTACCGAGCTGCGCTTCGGCGAAGAATAATTTGTACGGCTTCTGTGGTGGCACTAATGTGGGCTCGATGCGCAATACCAGCCACAGCGTCTGATTGGGGATCGGAACTCGTAGCGTGCTAATACAGACGAGTTCCTGGCTGCGAACGTGGGCGGTTCCGTCTGGTGCGATGACACTGTCAATATGAGCCTTACCATATTTATTACGAAGGTCAAGGGCAGTCGGCTCAGGGTCGGCCCGCGGACCGGCCGGCGCTCTTCCCGCCATGGGATTCTTGCTGTGCGGGCAGGGTGTCCATTTCTTAGCGAGGACTTCACCTGCAGGTATCAGTTGATTTTCCTGAACTTTCGTAACCCCCATGGACAGCACAAGTAATGTGGCTGCCGCCGAAACCAAGACCGTGTTGCCCGCACCCGCTTTATAGAGGAATACCCCAGCTGCCGCGAGGACGAGAAATATTAAGGCTATGCGCACGCCATCTGAGGCGTGGTAGTTGAATATGATCCACCAGGCTGTGGCTGACGCGGCAGCGAACAATACCGCGAATACCACGCGAGCCCATTTGCTTGAGCGGCCGCTCTCAGCATTTCCCGAAGACGAAGATCGCGGCTCAGCCGACACGTGACATACTCCCTCAACAACTGCTAGCCCACCACGCCTTGCAGCCAGCGTCAGACCATGAGCCGCTACCGAGCGCTACAGGTCGCCCGCGATCTTACGGTGGATTCATCTGCTCCTCTTACAGTGGAGATGCCTACTTCGCTCCAGCCGGGGCAGCGTAGATTTTCACCCATCCGATCTGCATGATGGTCCGTTTAGGCGTGGACTTGTCAGGCTTGCACTCGTGATTGGCGCAGCTCTCGTCATTTTGCATGGCGAGATGGAATGGCGTGCTGGGAATGAAGTTCTTGTTGTCACTCTTGCGGTTCACTCGCCACAGTTTCTTGCCGTCGAGCCAGAAGGTGATGTGGCTCGGTAGCCAATCTACGGCGAGAATTTGCCATCTTGAGAAATGGACAGATCGCGGAATAGGATGCGCTGCGACCCGGTTATCCTTGCCAAGGTGCAGAAACTCGCCGGCGCCGTCCCGCTGGGCATTCCATATTTCGGCCATGTCGATCTCGCCGTCGTCGGGCCACGTGCCCTTCGGCCATAGCAGCACCACAGGCTCGTATCCGGCGCCCCGGTCAGCCCGGAACCTGACCACCCATCGGCCATAAGTGCGGTTGAAGTTATAGGACACACCGCCGCCTACGTAGCCGTAAGGCCTCTGATAATGGCCAATTATCTCGAGCGAGCCATGGCGAACTTTCACGGAAGCCTTAGTCCGGCGCCATCCTGAGAATTTGCCCTCCGGATCGTCATACTTCGACCAGCGATGCTTATTAAGCCTAGTTCCGTTGAAGGTAGTCGCAAATACTGGCTTCCCCCAATTGATTGACCTGGAAGGTCCATAGGACGCCGCGGACTTGGCGCTGTCACCGACCCTGACGTAATGCGCTCCAGCCGAGCCGTAAGCCAGCCCACCGGCTAATAAAGCGAGTACGGGAAGGGCGCATGCGAAAATGCAGATCTTCCTCATCGTATCCAGCCCCTAGACGCTTTGCCTAATCTGTGCTTATCGCTCACCGGATGTTCCCGACTTTGATTGTGCGTATCATAACCGGCCTGAGATGCTAATGCAATTTTACCCAAAATTATATTTAGCATCAATAGATGTATAGAGCCATACAAATGCAGACATGGGTGGACCGGTCTACCCGGGACCACCTTTGCTGAGAACCGCTCCTTCGTTGGTGCTCCCCCCAACCGCTTAACGTGCGTGAAGCTGATGAACCGCAGCGGATCACCGGCGGGGGAGCCCTCGCGGGACCCTGAGCTCGTTCGATCGTCCGCATCTGCCTGCTGAGCTGGCTGAGGACCCTTACGGAATCGAACCGAAGACCCCTCCTCACCGTGACCACAATCATCTAGTCCGGCAGGAGCCGTATAGGGCCTGGGCAGCTCGAACCCTGGCTCACGCGAGCCGCAACCGGCTCACGCGACACCCGCTCTGACTGCTGCACTCAGCTAGAATGGATGATCTGTCTCCGTCAGGGGTGTCACCAGCCCCCAATGAGCACCCAAATGAGCGTGGCCATGTTTGTGGCCGGGATCTGTCTTGAGCAAATCCGCGCAGGAAGCGGTAAGCGCTAGGCCGGATGCGCTGTGGTAGTGATGCGCCACCAGCGCGGGGCGATCTCCAGTACCTGGGCAATGAACGTCGTAGCTGCGTCCTCATCGCTGTGCTCCGCCTTCCTGCGACCCGCTGCTCACGAGGCGCTCTCCCGGATGCCTGCGCTGGGGGAGAGCGCCCGCGAGCATTTCGGAACGCTAGCGCCGTCTGACGCCCGCTAGGCGTCTCGGACGGGCTGGTAGGTGAGGTAGGCGATGCCGCCCTCGACAGCCTGGGGGTCGCACAGGTGCATGGGTTTCTTGTCGCTGGTTTCGCCGAAGAGGCGCTTGCCGGCCCCGAGCACGACCGGGAAGATCTTCAGCCGTAGCTCGTCGACCAGGTCGTGCTCCATCAGGGTATGTACGAGCTGGAAGCTGCCGGCGATGACGATGTCCCCGTCTATCTGCTGCTTCAGCTTCGAGACCTCGTTCAGCAGGTTGCCGCCCAGTACCGTCGAGTTGTTCCAGGCTGGGTGTTCGAGCGTCGAGGACACGACGTACTTGGGCAGGCTGTTCAGCCTGTCCGCCAATTCGCCGCTCCGGGATGGCCACCGCGCGGCAAGCCACTCGTAGCTGCGCCGGCCCAGCAGGAACGCGGCGGCCAGCGCCTCGTCGAGCGCGAGCTTGGCAAGCTGTGGGCTATTCCCGATCAGGCCGACCCAGCCGCCGGCCCGGAAGCCCTCGTCACCGGCCGGGTCCTGGATGACTCCGTCGAGCGAGACATTCTCGCTCACGACGATCTTTCCCATTTCGGTTCTCCTTCTGATTGGTGTTGTCAGCTACCGCCGCCGCAGGCGGCGTGGGTGGTCGGAGTCGGTGCGCTGTTCGCTCATTTCGCTCCTGATCTGGTCACCACATCTCCTGCAGCAGCAGCACTGGCTGCCGGGGCCGGCTCTGGCAGCTCGTGCGCTGCTTTCCGCGGGCGACCGGGGAGCAGGAGCGCCAGCGCCAGGCCGATACCGGCCAGCACGGCGCAGGCCACGAAAGCGGACTGGTAGCCCTCGGTCAGCGCGGCGAGCGGGTTCGCGCTTTTGTGCGCTGCCAGGTAGTGCTGGGAGCGGGAGACGGCAACGGTCGTAACGATGGCCACGCCGAGCGCCGTGCCGATCTGCAAGGCTGTGTTGCTCAGGCCCGAGGCGAGCCCGGCCTCGTATTCGGCGACCCCTGCGAGCGCCGCGACCGTGGCGGTCACGAAGGCCAGGCCGATCCCGAGACCGCACAGCAGCAGCCCGACGAAGATGTCCGGGAAGTAGCTGCCGTGTACCGAGACCTGCGTGAGCACGAGCGACCCCGCGGCCATGAGCGCCAGGCCGGTCGCGGCGACCGGGCGGAAGCCGGCCTTGAGGGCCGCGGCCTGGCCGACGATTGCGCCGGCCGTGGCCCCGACCGCGAGCACGACCGAGCTGACGCCGAACTTGAGGGCCGAGTAGCCGAGCACCTGCTGGGCGTAGAGCGTCAGGACGAACGGCATGCCGACCGCGACGGTGCCGATAAGGACCGTCAGGGCGTCCGCGCCGGCGAGCGTCCGGGAGCGGAAGATGCGCAGCGGCACCAGCGGCACGGGGTGGCGCGACTCGATCAGCCCGAAGGCGGCGACCAGCACGGCCGAGCCGGTGAGCGGCAGGATTGTCCGTACGTCGCCCCAGCCGGCGCCCGGTGCCTCGACGACCGCGTAGACGAGCAGGACCAGCGCGCCTGTGATGGTGAGCGCCCCGGCGGGGTCGTAGCTTCGCCGGGTCAGCACGGCCCGGCTCTCGCGCAGCAGCACGGGCGAGGCCGCGAGCGCGGCCAGGCCGACGGGGACGTTGATGAAGAAGATCCACCGCCAGCCGGGGCCGTCGACGAGCGGGCCGCCGATCAGCCACGCTGTGGTGGCGCCGACGCCACCCAGTGCGCCCCAGATCCCCAGCGCCTTGTTCCGCTCGGCGCCCTCGGTGAAGGTCGTGGAGATGATCGACAGGGCGGCCGGGGTCATGATCGCTGCGCCGGCGCCCTGGACCACGCGGGCCGCCAGCAGCGCCGCCGGCGACCAGGCCAGCCCGCACAGCAGCGACGCGGCCGTGAAGAACACGACACCAGCCATGAACACCCGCCGCCGCCCGAGCAGGTCAGCCGCCCGTCCTCCGAGCAGCAGCAGGCCGCCGAAGGTGAGGGCGTAGGCGCTCAGCACCCATTGCAGGCCCTGCTCTGAGAAGCGCAGGTCGGCCCCGATCGAGGGCAGCGCCACGATCGTGATCGTGCCGTCCAGGAGCACCATGAAGAACGCGCCGCACAGCAGCGCAAGCGCCCGCCAGCGGCGCGGATCGAGAACGGCGGACGCCACGCGCCCGGCCGATGCGGACGATTCCATCGTCAACCTCCCAGGGTCGTTTCCA
>WNGK01003515.1_pt1 | contig 22321 bp, 17 predicted proteins | sample 5400601 | NCBI WGS metagenome assembly WNGK01 (sample SAMN13153376, study PRJNA577476) | soil metagenome | isolation source: 60 cm soil or saprolite under Garry oak tree replicate 1 | place: USA:California | collected 2016-06-15
CACCATCAGCTAACGACTCCTCCCGGACCGCTGCAGAAGCTCGGTGTAGAGATCATCTACCTCGCGCACCAGCCTCTCGAAACTGAAATTCCGCACTACGAACTCATGTCCGTTCTGGGCTATCTGCCGGGCCAGGCCCGGATCGTGCAAGAGCTTCAGTAACGCAGCCGAGAGTGCCTGCGAGTTCTCCGCGGGGACTAGCAGTCCGGTCTCGCCATTCTCCACCAGTTCGGCATTTCCGCCGACTCGACTGAGGACAGTTGGCAATCCTGCAGCCATGTATTCGAGCGCGGCATTCGGCAGACCTTCAGCTCTGGAGGGGAGCACCGCGATGTCACAGCAGGCGAGAATCTCCGGAATATCAGCGCGGCGGCCTAAGAATAGAAAGTTCTGCTGTAGACCCAACTCCGCGACTTGCCGCTCAAACTTAGCCCGTTGTTCTCCGTCTCCGGCCAGAACGAATCGAGTTGATGGAAACTCACGAACCACTGCGGGCGCAGATTCGATCAGCCACGGATGCCCTTTCACGTCCGTGTGCATGTTGCCGACTAGCACGATGAGTTTGCCGTTGCCTGATCCTGGGAATACGTGTTCACGACTGCCCCTGCTGCGCTCGAATTTCTCGATTTCAACTCCGTTATGAATCACGCATAACTTCTCCGGCGCGAATCCGTCCTCAGCAATCAGAGCGTCGCGTATGGGTGTGGCATTGGCGAGCACAGCGCCCGACAAGTTCTGAATCCTCCGTAGCCACAGGCGGCGCTTGCTCCCGTACCATTCGAAGTGGGCGAGGTCGCGTCGACTGGAAACGATCGCCGGCACTCCCGCTAACCACGCCGCCGGAATCCCGAGCAGGTTCGACCACAAATCGTGGGTGTGCACGATGTCGAACTTTTGTCGCCGCAAAAACCAGCTTAGCCGCAGCACCTGGTAAAGCCCTGCCGCGGTATCGACACCACCCGTAGGATGGAATTCCCGCACCACCACCGCCGCTCCCTGAAGGCGTACCAGCAAGGGGCCTTGGACGCGCAAGCATCCCAGTGTCACATCGTACCCGGCCAGTGGAATCCGCCGCGCCAGTTCCACCGCCTGGGTTTCGGTTCCGCCGATGTTGAGTGAGTCCACAAGATAAAAGACTTTGCGCGCGGCGCGCCCCGCACGACGACGCTGCGGCGCATCGCGATGAAACGAAACCCCGGCCGAAGTTTGATTGCTCGCCGTCATCCTGTCTGGAGCCCATCCTGCTGAACGGTTTATACTTAGTTACCCGCGTGCATTCAACGATCTTTCCAAACCACGCTCCCGTGTTAATACTATCTGTACTAGTGATCTGGCGGGTATGAAATGGATGGTACAGACCCTCAATTTCTCGGCCCTTGCGGTCTGAGATTGCGACTGCTCTGAGAATTCCTGACCGCGTCTATGTCATTGAAAAAGCTCCGACTTACACAGCGGGGGACATCTTGCCGCTGGAAAATGGGCGCCGGACCCGCCAAAAATTGCCGTGACCGTTGCCCACACTATCCTCGCTTGTTCGCCAGAGAGGGAATGGCGTATCCCTATGAGTCCATCGATTAGCGTCTTCGGGCTTGGCTATGTGGGCACTGTCACCGCGGCCTGCCTCGCACACAAGGGGAACAAGGTAATCGGTGTCGACCTGAGCCCGTCGAAGGTCGAAGCGATGCAGGCAGGCAGCAGTCCGATCGTCGAACCACGAGTGGGAAATCTCATCTCCGAGAGCCATGCCGCTGGCCGCCTGCATGCTACATCGGACTCCGAGTATGCCGTTCTGAACAGCGATATTTCTTTTTTGTGCGTTGGCACCCCGAGTCTGCGCAATGGGAAACTCGACCTTGGTCACATCGAACCGGTCTGCCGGGAAATCGGACAGGCCATCAAGAAAAAGAAAGAATTTCATCTGGTCGTCCTGCGCAGCACAGTCTTACCTGGAACTGCCGAGACCATTGTTGTCCCGGCCCTGGAAAAATCCAGCGGCAGGAAGTTCGCTCAGGATTTCGGCGTTTGTGTAAATCCCGAGTTTATGCGGGAGGGCACGGCGGTCAGCGATTTCCTTGATCCTTCCATGACCATCATTGGCGCGGCAGACCCGCAACACAGTGCTATGTTGCGCGAAATCTACAAGTGGGCTCCCGGACGGATATTCGAAACTTCGTTTCGCTGCGCTGAAATGGTCAAGTACGTTTGCAACACATGGCACGCCGTAAAAGTTTCTTTTGCCAACGAAGTCGGTACTCTGGCAAAGGAGTTGGGCGTCGATGCGGAAGCCGTGGTCGAGATCTTTACCGCCGACACCAAGCTCAACATTTCTCCCACCTATCTTAAACCTGGTTTCGCGTTTGGCGGTTCGTGTCTGCCCAAGGACGTGCGTGCGCTGAACTATCGTGCCAAAGAGCTGGACCTCGATCTACCCTTGCTTCAGTCCATTCTTCCGAGCAACGACGAACACCTCGATCGGGCGGTGGAGATGGTGCTCGAAACCGGCAAGAAGAAGGTTGGGGTGCTCGGCTTGAGCTTCAAGGCCGCCACCGATGATCTGCGGGAGAGCCCTCAGGTGCAGCTCGTGAAACGTCTCCTCGGCGAAGGTCGGCAAATTCGAATCTGGGATGATAACGTGTCCCTGGGGCATTTAATCGGCTCCAACCGCCAGTACATTGAAGAAGTGATCCCCCACATCGGCTCTTTGCTTTCGACTGCCCTGTCAGACGTTCTTAGGGATGCCGAGGTCGTCGTTATCGCGACGCGCGGATTGGATGGCGATGAACTGCGCCGCTGCCTCCGGCCGGACCACATTGTCATCGACCTGGTGAATCTCGAACGAGCATCGCGGCCCGCGGCGTCAGGTCACTATGAGGGGATTTGCTGGTAACGCATCCCTGCCATGAAGATTCTGTGGGTAAAAGCTGGCGGCCTGGTTCCACCCGATACTGGTGGAAAAATTCGTAGCTACAACATCCTTCGGGAGCTTGCGCGCCAGCATTCCATTACTTTCTTTTCCTTCTATGCCGCGCACGACTGCGACTTGCACCCGGACTTGAAGAATATGGTTGACCGTGTAGTCTGCGTGCCGCTCGATCTCCCCGCACCCAAAAGTTTCGCCGAGATGCTCGACTACGGCATTCGTCTGTTTTCTTCGGCGCCCTACAACATTACAAAATATTGCCGTCCCCAGGTGCGCCGCAGATTGCGTGCTCTGCTCAAGCAGGAAACTTATGACGTCATGCTCTGTGATTTCATGGCAGCGGCGGGCGTCATCCCATGGGATTGGCCTACTCCCAAGGTGTTGTTCACTCACAATGTGGAGGCTGCCATATGGCGGCGTCACTACGAGGTTGCCACCAATCCAATATGGAAAGCGATCTCCTGGCGGGAATGGCAAAAAACAGAAGCCGCTGAACGAACGTATTTGCGTCTTGCCGACCGGGTGCTCGCGGTTTCTGAAACCGACCGCGATGCCTTCGCCTCCTTCGTAGAACCCGGCAAACTAGCTGTGATTCCCACCGGCGTCGACGTGGATTATTTCCACCCCACCCCCGTGGAAGAAACCGCGAATTCTCTGGTTTTCACCGGTTCGATGGATTGGCTTCCGAATGAAGACGCGATTCTCTACTTTGTCGACACTATCCTTCCCTTGATCAAAAAACAATGCCCCGAAGTCTGCCTTGAAGTGGTGGGCCGAAGCCCTTCCCGAAAGCTGCAGGCATTAGCCGAAAGAGAGAGGAGTCTGCGACTCACGGGATGGGTGGAAGACATCCGGCCGTTCGTCGCACGGGGCTCAATTTGCATTGTGCCTCTGCGCATCGGAGGAGGCACTCGTCTGAAAATTTTTGAAGCAATGGCAATGAGTAAAGCGGTCGTTTCCACGTCCGTGGGAGCCGAAGGCCTGCCCGTGCAGTCGGGCGAGAACATCATCGTGGCGGACACACCTAACGATTTTGCCCAGTCTGTCGTCTCACTGTTACGCGATCCCAACCAGCGGCGGCAATTGGGAACTTCGGCGAGAGCCCTGGTGCAAGAAAAATATAGCTGGCCGAAAGTGGCTGAAAGTTTTGCCCGCACTCTGCGCGACACCATTATCCCCTCCACACCTCGTAACACTTCAAGCAACTGAGAAAATTTGCCTCGCTCCAATGGCGGTCACCGGGGCATGTACTTCCGCGCACGGAGGGTCCTCTCAAAGGTCCCTGTTCCGTCGTTATCTGTTGCCGCAATGAGCACCGATCTAAGGTTTCTCTCAGCATCTCTCCGAGTGTGTTTAAGCAGTCGTGAGAGTTCCAAAAAATTCGCCTCGAGGTTGAGATGACACTCTCTTTCGCCGGCTTCAGGGTTCCACCAATTTTTCGTTTCATCTCTGACTGTCACACGGCGGTCTTCGTGGCGATCATTTCCCTGCCACTGTTAGCAACGGTAGGATGCGGGTCCGCGATAACGCCCGTCGCGTCCAACTCGGCGGCAAAAGTATCACCCACAGCGTCCATCAGACTTTCGCCGGAAAATCCGACGTTGGCGCCCGGCACCAACGTCCAGTTCGGCGCCCTGGTAAGTGACACCAGCGATACCGCTGTGAACTGGTCCGCCAGCGGAGGCATCATAACCAATACCGGAATGTTCACAGTTCCAAATGGCAAGGCAGGCAGCGTCTTCCAGATCGTAGCCACTAGCCGGGCTGATTCTTCAGCCCGAGGCATCACGACTGTGGTCATTGCCTCTTCTTCATCGGATGGCAAATCCGGCGGTTCCGGGTCGGGATCTTCTTCTATCGGCGGCGATAACCGCTACTGCGAAGCGGGGGACAATCCGAACTTCGGAATGTCCGACGGTCCTGCGTCCCCGCCCACGGCTTGTTATCAAACGGCACAAGCCTCCACTCCTTCGACTGGAGTACTGATTCAAGTCCCGCCGATCTCGAACTTGCAGAGCGTGCTGGATAACGCAAGCTGCGGCGATACGCTTGTGCTTCAAGCCGGTCAAACATATCCCGGATTCTCGCTGCCTGCGAAGAATTGTGACGCGGGCCATTACGTCACCATCCGCAGCAGTGCCCTGAATTTAGGCTTTCCGGCCGAAGGAATACGCGCCACACCCTGTAACGCGGGGGTTTTGTCGCTGCCGGGCCGACCGGACTTGAATTGCACCTCCACTCGCAATGTCATGGCGAGGATCGCCGGAAAGGCCAAGGCTTCTCATATCATCAACAACTCCGCGGGCGCCAACTACTATCGTTTCATCGGGCTGGAAATCGCCGACACCGGCGCCAATGGCTCGACGGGTGGCTATTACGATCTGGTCATGCTCAAGAGCGTCGACCACATCATCTTCGACCGCTGCTGGATCCACGGCTCGCCCACGGGTGAGGATGTTAAAGGTCTGGATTTCGAAGACAGTTCGTATATTGCGATTATCGACTCCTTCATCTCAGACATTCACTCCAAAGTTTCCAGCTACGGCGCAGATTCTTCAGCGATTGGCTCGATCAAGGGCACCGGACCGGTCAAGATCGTGAATAACTTTCTTGAAGCTGCCGGCGAAAATATACTTTGGGGCGGCGGCTCCTCATCCACCAATGTCACAGATGTTGAATTACGCCGCAACCATGTGTTTAAACCCTTCACATGGTGGAAGCTGAGTCCCTCTTATTTCGGCACGCTCTTCGTGGTCAAGAATCTGTTCGAGAACAAGACAGGAGTCCGCGAACTCGTCGAGGGCAACATTTTTGAAAACAGCTGGGCCCAGTCGCAAAAAGGTACCGCGATTCTCTTTTATCCCAAGAACCAATACGGAGCATGCCCGGGATGCACAGTTCACGACATTACTTTCCGCCATAACATCGTGCGTCACGCCGTCAACGGCATCGGCATCACCGTGACCTACGCTACTACCTGCCCGGGTCACACCGGAAACAGTAACGGATGTAAGTTCCTCTCTGGCCCACTCTATAACCTGAGTATTCACGACAATTTACTCGACGATATCAACGAAGAGACTTACTGGCCGGGGGATTGCTGCAGCGACGGATTCCTATTCGCGATCAACACGAATGAAACCACAAACTGGCCGCACGATATCGCGATTGAACACAATACCGGCTTTCCCGTCGGGTCTGGAACGGCCAACATTCAGATCAACGCCGCACCCCAAGTATTTGCGAACTTCTCGTTCAATAACAACCTGGTGGGCACCGGCACTTATGGATTCCAGCAACAGCTGTCCGGCGGAGGTCTTCCCGGCTGCGGCGCGAAGCGCGCATTGGGAGTGATTGGCGTGCTCAACGGCTGCATGGGAAATACCTGGGAATTTGTGGGGAACGTCTTCGCAGATTCCTCCTCATCGTCGAAGTTTCCGGGAGATCCGCTTCCTGCCGGCAATTTCGAGGCGACAAACTTGGATTCTGTGCGATTGGTAAACTCTAATAACGGGAACGGCGGCGACTATCACCTGCTCTTGACCAGCCCGTATCGGAACGCGGGATCAGACGGAAAGGATCCCGGCGCGGACGTCGACTCACTGCAGGCTGCCATAGCCGGAGTGCTGTGACCAAAATGGAAAGGGTCGCTGGCGGCGTCCGCTCTTGGTTAGTCACCGTTCAGCTCGACTTCCTGCCCGCCACATTGAATGGCAGACTTGAGTCGTGGATAGCCACTGTGTTGCTGTCCCCGTTGCACGTTCATTCGTCGCGGACCGTTGACATGCCTGACAATCAGCTAAAAAAGTAAATTTAGGCCACTACCCAGACTTGGTCCTATTTCCGTAGCTTCATGGTTACAATCGTTGCATAGCGTTCTGCCGCCGGGCAGTGTCGAAGGATCCAGCGGTCCACCTTCCAGGCAGCGGAGCTTATCGAGGGAAAAATCCGGAAAAACAGCGGAATGAACGGAAGCCTGAAATAACGTACTTCTCGAACTTCGAAGCGCTCTGTCATAGCGGTTACCTCTTCGCGGGTTAAAGGGTGCTCGAACTCCGAAATGTCCTCGCGAGCAGGTAGCAGGCCACGCAGAAAAGCATACACCTTGGAAAATCGAACGGGTTCCTTCAGGATGACTGCGCCGCCCTTGATGAGAATCCTCAGCATTTCGTCGACGGCCCGTCCGATGTCAAGATGGTGAACGAGCGCGATGCAGAAAATGACATCCACGGATTCAGCGAGCAGGCCCGTATCGTACGCGGATCCAACCTCGAGCGTCGCTTCCTGATTGGCGTCGTCTAAGCGTTTCCGGGCCAAAGCAATCAGGTCCGGAGAAATATCCATGCCGATCACCCGAGCTCCGCGCTCAACTAGAGGGACTATGTTTTCCCCCGTCCCACAGCCAAGATCGAGAACTGTTTTACCCCGGATGTCGCCAAGCAAGTGAAAAGCGTATTCGAGTCCAAACGGGGTATCAGGAGGCGGATTCCGGTAGCGATCAATTTCAGTGCGATCAACCCCTTTAAAAACAATCTTCCGGGCTTCCTCTGCGCTGCGTTCAATCTCAGCTCGATCGCGCTCTGATAATCGACTGTCCGTTCTACTCATCGTTTTGCCTCCATCGTTCCCGCTTTTTTGCCTCAGCGCAACAAGCGATGAAGTTCAATATTGTCACCCACGCACTCGCGAAGGCAACTGCCCGAAGTGCTCAGTCGACAGGGAATGTGGATTTCGCCCGAGAAAAACTCTCAGCCACTCTCCGCCGCGCCTGGCGAGCTCCTAACCATTGCGCCCGAATGTGGTATATTGCCAGCTACATTCCGTTGACTTTAGGCCCAGGCGTACAGCCCGTATGTGTAGCTATCTAAATACCTTATCTCTTCCCCTTGCGTTCATGATGTTGTTCCTCTCTTCCATCCCACTCAGAGGGCAGAGCGGCGGCTTTGACGGTCAAGCTGAACTACCACGGACCTACGTCAAGAGTTCCCTTGCCGACACGCCGGTTCCGGGGAAAGTCTGGAAGCTTAAAGCGGGCGATTCGGTGCTGCAGGCCCTGAACCGTGCTGCCTGCGGCGATACGATCGAGTTACAGGAGGGCGCTCGCTTCGAAGGATCTTTCGACTTGCCCTCGAAGGCTTGTGACGATGCCCATTGGATCGTCATCCGGACCAGCAGTCCCAATTCCGATCTGCCGCCCGAGGGAACGCGCGTCACACCCTGCTATGCGGGCGTGTCATCCTTGCCCGGCCGCCCGTCGTTGCATTGCGCTTCCCCGGCCACCCTAATGGCTCGTATCGCCGGAACCAAGGGTGGGACGCGGATCATCGGGACAAACCCGGGCGCCAATCACTATCGATTTCAAGGGCTGGAAATCGCCGATACGGGCGCAAATGGTGATGTCGGGGGGTTTTACGACCTGGTCCTCCTCAAACAGGCCGATCACATCATCTTTGACCGCTGCTGGATACACGGCTCGCCGACGGGTGAAGATGTGAAGGGTGTGGACTTCGAATCCAGTTCGTACATTGCAATAGTCGACTCCTTTATTTCTGACATTCATTCGAAAACCTCATCCTATGGGGCCGACTCGTCCGCCATCGGGTCGATAAGCGGCGTGGGGCCGGTCAAGATCGTGAACAACTTCCTTGAGGCGGCCGGCGAAAATGTGCTATGGGGAGGTGGACGCGCCGATACCACCTTGTCCGACATCGAGTTTCGGCACAATCACGTCTTTAAACCCCTCATCTGGTGGCATAAGCACCCCAGCTTCTTCGGAACGCAGTTCGCGGTGAAGAATCTGTACGAAACTAAGAATTCGGTCCGCGAGTTAATCGAGGGGAACATCTTTGAAAACAACTGGGTGCAGTCTCAGAAAGGCACCGCGATCCTCCTCTACCCCAAGAATCAGTTTGGTAAGTGTCCCAGTTGTACTGTCCATGATCTAACCTTTCGCTATAACATCATTCGTCATACCGTGAACGGCATCGGTATCTCCGGGACTTACGCGAGCACGTGCCCTGGCGAGCCGGGAAACGGAATGGGACACTGCCGATTCTTGTCTGGGCCCATTTACAACGTAAATATCCACGACAATGTTCTGGCGGACGTCAACGAGAAGACTTACGCACCCGGTGGTTGCTGCACGGGGGGCACACTCTGGATGATTGGGACCGACCAGGACGTCAATTTGCCTCACGATTTGATCATTGAGCACAACACCGGCTTCCCCACTGGGGGCGGGATCTTCAATACTCCGGACAGTCCTTCACGAGTGATCGCAGGGTTTGCTTTCCGCAACAATCTCGTCGGCTCGGGAGACTATGGAGTCCGGGGAATTCCCGCTGGTGCCGGACGTCCGTCCTGTGCCGGGCCCGATGGGGCTATTGGCGCCTTGGAACGTTGCTTCGACAACTCTTGGATCTTTACCAACAACGTCATCGTGCAGACCAACGACAAGCCGAAACTCCCTGGCGACCCGTATCCAAAAACTCCTCATTGCGGCGCTCTGAAGACTTGCCAACAGTTCTTTCCCAAGGATTGGAACGCAGTTGGCTTTGTCGATTTCCGCAAGGGTGACGGAGGAGACTATCACCTTTCTCCATCCAGTCATTATCGAAAGGCTGGATCAGACGGCAAAGACATCGGCGCGGACATGGACGGTGTCTTGGCTGCGACCAAAGGGGTCGCACCCTGAGCCCGCGCCACCCCAAGAAATCACCAGGCTTGGCGCGGTATCGGACGTAACCTGCGACAGATAGATGGCTCTGATATATTTACGGCAAATCATGATTTTCGCTGTCGGTTGCACTTTCGCGCATGGTCATCGCGCCTGAAACAATGAAGCAGATCCTCCGAAAGGGGCTGAAGGACATCATCGTCGACGACGTCCCCGACCCGATCGCCTGCCCGTATCACGTCCTGGTCCGCCCTATCTATTCGCTGATCAGTAGCGGAACGGAGACTGCAAGCATCCACCGGGGCGGTGTTCTGAAGGCAGTCGCAGACAATCCCTCCCAGCTCAGCAAAATCTGGAATGTGCTCAAGACCCAAGGCCCACTAAAGACTTTGGCCGAAGTGAAGGCCAAATTCAGTGAGTATGCGGTGCTTGGGTACTCGGGCGCGGGCCTAGTGGTGGAGAAACACGCCACCGTCACGGATCTCGAGGTCGGAGACCGTGTCGCCTACGGCGGCGAAGGAACCGGACATGGAGAAACCATCCCTGTCGGACGCAACCTGGTTGCGAGAATTCCGGACAGCGTCCCATTCGAGCACGCCTGCTTCACCACGCTGGGTAGCATTGCGCTCAATGGCGTGCGTATCGCCAAGATCTCACTGGGCGAGAGAGTCGCGGTGATCGGACTTGGCCTTGTCGGTCAACTTATTACTCAACTCGCGCGCTTGCAGGGCGGCTTCATTATCGCGACCGATCTGCGGCCCAATCGCGTCGAACTCGCGCGCCAGCTCGGTGCCGACGTGGCGCTCGTGGGAAGCTCTGAGTTGTCTGGGCAGATTCAATCGGTAACGAACGGCTTGGGGGTGGATTGCGTGATCATCGCTGCAGCCGCGAAGTCTGATGCGCCGTGCCGCGTTGCAGTCGATATCTGCCGGGATCGCGGACGCATCGTGGATGTTGGTGCCGTCGAACTGAGCTTTCCCTGGTATGAGACTTATCTGAAAGAAATTCAGGTGCTGATGGCTCGCGCTTACGGACCGGGAAGTTATGATCCTGCCTACGAACGCCAGGGACAGGACTATCCGCTCCCTTACGTCCGCTGGACAGAAAACCGGAACATGGAGGAATTTCTACGCCTCGCGTCTCACGGCCGGGTACAGATCGATCCCCTGATCACACACCGATTCCCACTCGAAGATGCGCCGAAAGCATACGAAACCATCATGGACCCATCGATCGGTAGCCTGGCGGTGCTGGTGAAATATCCGGCTGCCGACGCGGCGGAACCGCTCGCTCGACCTCGGCCCATACGCCGAGTCGAGGTCGATGGTCACACCGTTGCTTCCTCTGCCATGGGCGTAGCACTCGTAGGTGCCGGTAATCTCGCCCGCTGGACCCATCTACCGAATCTCAAGAAGACTGCCGGGGTTTATCTACGAGCGATCCATTCCACCAGCGGATCCCGTGGCAAGAGCTATGCATTGCGCTTCGGAGCGGCATATTGCGCCACTGACTACGGCGAAATCTTAAAGGATCCAGAAATCCAGGCCGTGGTAATCGTGAGCCGTAACCAGCATCATGCATCGCAGGCACTTGCGGCTCTTCGAGCAGGAAAACACGTGTTTGTCGAGAAGCCCATGGCGCTCACGGAAGAAGAGTGCCGGGACCTATATCGCGCGGTTGAAGATACCGGAAAGCAGCTCACTGTAGGATTCAACCGGCGTTATGCCCCGTCTTACGTCGCACTGAAGAAGCCACTGTCAAAGCGGACCGGTCCGGCGGTCTTAAATTGCCGTGTCAACTCGCCTGGAATTTCCGGATCGTACTGGATGGCCGATCCGGCGATCGGCGGCGCGGTCCTGGGCGAAGCTTGCCATTTTGTGGATTTGATGTACTGGCTGCTCGATTTTGAGCCGGTAGAAGTCTCGGCCTACTCTTTGCCCACGGGCAGGAAGGATCCTATCGGCGAAAACAATCTGGTTGCCGCATTTCGCTTTGCCGATGGCTCCATCGCGAATTTGACGTATTGCACGGTCGGAAGCCGTACCTCGAGTGGCGAGCGGGTGGAGGCGTTCGCCACCGGTCTTGGTGCCTCCTCCGAGGATTTCAAACAATTCATTGTGCGCACCGGAGTGGTCCGCAAGAACTCCAGTTGGTTTGCTGAAAAGGGCTATGAGACTCAGATGCGGGCCTTTTTTGCCGCACTGAAGAATGGCATGCCACCTGACATCACAGTGCGCGACGGAGTGCGCTCCACGCTTGGCTGCCTGCGCATGCTGCAGTCAGCACGGGAAAATACGCCATGTGCTATTGACCTAGACGATTTTCTCACGTCCACGCCCCAATGAAAGTGCTCCAGCTAGGTCCCTATCCGCCGCCACACGGTGGAGTGCAGAGCAACCTTGTGGCGATCCGGACTTTCCTCCGCAGACAGGGCATACCATGCGCTGTCATCAACATTACAAGGCACTGCAATCCTGGTTCGGATGATGTCTACTATCCCAGAAGTGCGGTCGGACTGATGCTGCTTCTCATGCGCCTTGATTACGACATCATCCATCTTCATATCGGAGGTAAGCTGAGTCAGAGGCTTCTCTGTCTCGCGCTGGTCTGTACGCTCCTGCACGGCAGCAAGTCTGTGATGACATTCCACTCCGGCGGATATCCCTCCAGCCCTGAAGCCGAGGCTATCGGGCCTAATTCTTTTGCCGGTCTTGTACTGCGCCGCTTTGATGCCTTAATCGCGGTGAATCCCGAGATTGTCAGTTTTTTTCAAAGGCTAGGTGTTTCAGCACAGCAAATCCATTTGATTTACCCGCATTCTTTTTTGTCTGAAGAACAACCCTCTTCTGCCTTACCGGAGCCCCTTGCCTCCTTTTTTGCTGCGCACGATCCTGTCCTGATTTCGGTTGGGCTGTTGGAGCGAGAATACGACCTGTCATTGCAAATCGAAGCCTTGGGACAAATCCTGCAAAAGTTTCACACGGCTGGACTGGTCTTGATTGGATCGGGAAGCCTGGAGCAAGACCTTCGCGACAACATCCGGTCAAGGCCTTACGCCGAGCACATCTTGTTGTGCGGGGACGTTCCGCACACCGCCACTATGCAGGCCATTTCGCGCGCTCATGTGATGTTGCGCACGACGCTCTATGACGGCGATGCCGTCTCAGTTCGCGAGGCACTACATCTGGGGACGCCCGTAATTGCCAGCGATAACGGGATGCGACCTGTGGGCGTTCAATTGGTTCCGAAGTCGGAATTGGCTGCGCTTCTGAACGCCATCAATGGGGCGTTAGCAAACCTCACGCCCCGCAAGGCGGCGTGCGGCAATGACGACATCAATCTCCAGGCAGTGCTCGATGTCTATCGGAAATCGACAGCGGGTGAACGCTCTTGATGCAGCGTCCGCGAGTTGGAAAATTACGCACAGCAGTAACGGAGCGCCGACGGAATTCTTCAGATCCACGACATATCGCGAGTGACTAATAACTTCCCCAGCGGTGTTTTTGCTTTCAGGTATAGCTTGCTGTCGAAATAAGTGCGGTACAAACTACGCATGCACTTCAGGTCATTACGCCTACGAGCGTTGCTCTCTTTCGTTCCCAGTTCGTACCCGAGCGCTTCCAGCGTCCCGCCAACCAAACCCTCAAACATCATCAGGTCCTGCGGCGTATAAGTATTCTTCCAGCGTCCCGCCGGATTGAATGTTTCGGGTGAATAATCTTTGAAAGAACTGTTTGGCGCCCTCACCGAACCAATACCAACTTTCTGGATGCGGTCATAGTCCAGGTCGTGCTCGATGAATGAGCCAAGCCTCGCCAACGTCTCCTTGGGTCTCCCAACCAGCTCCTCAAAGCGCACTTCCGTATAGTCGCCGCCCAGATCCCTTCCATCTCTGCGGCCCTTATTCACCATCCACTCCCAATACACGCCAGCGACCATGACGGAAGGCGTCTTGTCCCACGGCAGCCTGCGGATATAACCCTGTTTGTCGGTCGAAAGCGCCACATCCCGCCCGTCACGAATGATATGGATGACCAGTGCGTTCGGAATTGTTTCTTTAATACGATGCAGGTGAAGCAAGTGCTCTGGTGTCGTATCGGCCCACCGCTCCACCCCCTGTTTGCGAGCCATTTGCTCCATGATTATGGACAGAAATTCCCCGCCGTTTTTGCACTCATTCATGACCCTTTCTTCGAGCGGCTCTTTCTCCAGTTCTGACAAGGTGTAAAGGCGCGTTTGGTACCACGCATCCAGCAGCCGTCGTTTGTTGCGCACCACGCTGAGATTGCCGAATCGCGGCTCCAGTAGATTGATCACATTGGATTCGGTGCGGTATACGGCGAAATTTCCGGACGATAGCAGCATGTGATAAAGCAGCGTCGTGCCCGACCGCCCGCACCCAAGCACAAACACTGGCGCCTTGTTGCGAGTGCCTGGCCCGTTCGACAGTATTGTGTTAGTTTCTGTGCCTTGCATGAGTAAGAGTCGCCTGTTTTTGCCGCTTCAGTTCGCTGCCGCTTCCGGATCCGCCGACGTCACCGCCGCCGGGCACGAAGGCGGCATTGTGTCGCGCGCAAAGATATCTGGCGCTCTGTGTTGCGCACTCCATTGGGCCGGCGATTCCACAAAGTTCCTGTGCCACAATTCCAGCACTAGCATTCGCCACAACAGCCCCGAGCGATTTCTTCGTCCACGGATGTGCTCATCAACCAGTGATCTCACAGCCTTTGGCTTGAAATATCCGCGGTGCAGAGTGCGCGGCTCCAGCAGTACGCGCAAGAACTGGTCCTTCACGTCGTTTCGCATCCACTCCACCAGCGGCAGCTGAAAGCCTTGTTTTCGGCGGTGAAGTAAAGGCGATGGTATTCCCAGACGCTCCGCTAGCTTTTTCAGAATGTGCTTGCGCGTTCCTCCGCGAAGCTTCCACTCTACTGGCAAAGCGGTCACCCACTCGACGAACTTGTGATCGAGCATTGGAACCCGCACTTCGAGAGAAGTTGCCATACTCATTCTGTCCACTTTGGTCAAAATATCCGCGACCAGATAGGTCTTCGTATCCAGGTAAAGTAGCCGGCTCAAAGGATCATGCGCGGGAGCATCATCGTAGATCTGCTGCCATTCCTGCAAAGGATCGGGCAAATGGTCGGCCGCTTGCAAAAACGAATCCGTAAACAAACCTCGCTCGCGATGCAACGCAGGAAAGAACGACATGCCATCCAGGTAACGGTCTCGCGAATTCAGTGATGCATTCCAAGCCAGGTTCTTCCCATATATTGCCGCCGGAATGCGTCCGTGAACGGAGTCGCGATAAATTTGGCCCAGCCATCTGGGCAGCCGGTCATACTTCTGCCGGTCCATCGCCACCAGGTAGCGGTCGTAGCCGGCGAAGAGCTCATCTCCACCATCCCCCGAAAGCGCCACCGTAACCTGCTGCCTAGCCATGCGGCACACGTAGTAAGTAGGCAACATCGACGAGTCACCGAACGGCTCTTCCATCATTTGTGAAAGATACGTCAAGGTCTCTTCAAGATTGGGATCGAGCACCAGTTCGTGGTGATCGGTGCCGAACTGCTTTGCCACCATGCGCGCGTATTCTGATTCATTGAACTCCTCAGCTCGGAAGCCGATGGAAAAAGTCTTAACAGCGCTTGAGCTCACGCGCGCCATCAAGGCCACAATGATCGAAGAGTCCACGCCGCCGCTCAGCAGCGCTCCTAGTGGAACATCGCTCATCAATCGAATGCGAACGGCCTCTTGCAGCTGGCGTTCCAGTTCCTCCAGGCACTCCGCTTCGCCCATCGGAGGATGCGTACCATACTCGGGTAAGTTCCAATACCGGCGGATTTTGATTTCGCCCTGGCAGTATTCCAGCAAGTGTCCGGCGGGCACCTTGTGAATGTGTCGGAACGCGCTAACCGAATCGGGTATATATCCGAAGTAAAAGTATTGCAGCAGGCCTTCGGGGTTCACATCCGCCAAGTCCGGGTGCACCGCCAGGAGGGCCTTGATCTCCGATCCGAACAGTAGGCGTCCTTCGCGCAAAGCGTAATGCAGAGGTTTCTTGCCCATCCGATCCCGCGCCAAAAGAAGAAGCTGCCGCCGCTCATCGTACAAAGCAATGGCGAACATGCCGCGCAGCTTTTGCACGCAGTCAGATCCCATTTCCTCGTAGAGGTGAACAATGACCTCGGTGTCGGAGTGGGTATAGAAGCTGTGGCCGCGGCCTTCGAGCTCTCGGCGTAGCTCAGGAAAGTTATAGATCTCACCGTTGTAGACGACCCATAGACTTTTGTCTTCGTTGTGAATCGGCTGATGCCCGCCGGCAAGGTCAATGATGCTGAGGCGTCGCATCCCTAGTCCCGCGGGCCCACGCGCGTAAATGCCCTCATCGTCCGGGCCACGATGAACAATGGTCTGGCACATCCGGCGAACATCGGCGGCGGAAACTATTTCGTCTGGGCTTCCGACTATGCCGGCTATTCCGCACACTGCTCCACCTCCATCGTTCCCCGTGACGAATCAGTCTCCGTCACCAGCGGCCCCGTTCCTGCACGACAATCAGCTCCTCCACCACTCGCGGGTCCTCCTAGGAGCGCTGGCGGGTGGCGTCGTATGATTGCGTTCGCGCGTGGAGCGTCCACTGAAATCCGAAACTACCGCCGTAATTCTGCGCACTTACAAAGTGGACGACGCCGTTCAGCACCGGATAACGCATGCCGGCAACTCGTCAACGTGCTGTTTCAGCCCGCTGCGGCATGCCAAGCAGCGAGAACTTCGTCAGCGAGTCCCGGCGAATTCCCGTTCGGGTCTTGCATCCCCAAGTTTCTTGTTGCTGCCGCTCTCAATATCGCCCTGCGGAATACTCTTCGCCTCCATTGGAGCACTTGCAGTTTGATACATCGCGCAGACATAGCCCACCATGAAATACGGGAAAAGGTTGTACTCCGTCGAGGCGAACATTGCTCCGGAGATGTACGCCAACACGGCCGCCCGCAGCGCACTGGTCCACAAGCGCACATCTTCGCTGGTTTGATACCCAGGCAGCTTCCGCACACTTTTTATTTTGCGCAGTGTGAGGCCCATCAAAGCCAAAAAGAGAATTAGACCCGGCACGCCAGCTTCGGCTCCTAGTTCCGTGTAGGTGTTGTGCGCCACACGCCAGGTTAAAGTGTAACTTGGGAAGTTGCCCGGCCCAACCCCGAACACGGGGTGCTTGATCATGATGATCAGGCTCTGCTTTAGCAACTGCTCGCGTGCTTCCAGCGATCCCCTGTCGCCCGATCCCTCGATATTCCCGCGCACCAGGCTCTCGACACGGGTCAGATAGCGAGGCGTACCAGTATCATGCGCCGCCCCTTGATTCCGAACTCCCATAGGCAGATCGCCACCGTCACGGCCATTGCCAGCAGACCGCTACGGGAGTATGTGGCGACCACGCCATACGACATAAACACCAGCCCAATGCACCACAAAACCTTTTGTGCTCCGCCCTTCGCGGCCAGCATGAAAGCAACACACAATGGAAAGTTGATGGCGATGTTGATGGCCAGGTCATTCGGATTCTCCAAGATCCCTTTCTGAATGCCCATCAACCTTCCAACTTCCGTTCGATGAACCAAGACTGACGCTACAGTAATCAGCGCGATCGAGCCTGCCTGAATCAACAGCAGCTTACGCAGTTCGGCGACCGAGGTGGTCACCAGATAAATCAGGACTGCAACGATCACTCCCTTGGAAAACTTGTTGATCACTGTGTCAAAAGAGCCGCTCCGCCAAAATGCGAATGGAATACACAACATCATCTGGCCGAGAAGCAGAATCAAAACTTTGAGTTCGACGGTCAGCTTGTGGCGCAGCCTGGCTGGAACCCCAAAAATCAAGGCCAGCAATGCGATGCCACCAGAGATCTTCCCTATCGGAATGGCATCGAGTCCTGGGATGAAGTCTTCGGGGCGCAGATAGTAGATGAGCGAAAACAGCACCAGCGCGCGATATGCCAGCGTACTCTTACGAGGTTCCTCAATCGCCAGGACTTTCTTCGAAACTACCTGCCAAGTGCTCATTTTTTTGGAGTAAATTGTTGGCGAAACTCGCCGCTCCCGACCACGCCGAACCAGTTGTGCACCTCGGGGGTCATGGCGTCATAACGCAAATCCTCGGGTCCTGCTTTTCCGTCGCTAGCAGGGTTAGTTCTTCTTCATTTTCAACAGTTTAACAGCTTGATACCACTGTATCAGAGTACATCAAACGGCCGCCCAAGGGGAACTGTTTTCCGTTCGGGCGGAGGTTACTTTTACAAGTGGGCTGCAACCTAAAGTAATGCTCCCGAGGTCCAGACTCCGATTGCGCCTGAAGCGTCGCTCGAATTATGATGACTGTGCCCCCAAAAACGACGAACCTGCTCGCCGCAGCCTCATAGCCTCAAAGAAATGCGTTTAGAATCTTTCAAGAATGTTGTTTCGGTCGACGTCGAGGACTATTTTCACGCCGAAGCGCTGGCTCACGTGGTGCCGCGCTCTCAATGGGAACGATACCCCTGCCGAGTGGACGGCAACACCCGACGCCTTCTGGAGTTATTCGCTGCGCGAGAGGTCCAAGCCACGTTTTTCGTGGTTGGCTGGGTGGCAGAGCGATTTCCTGCGTTGGTCCGAGAAATTGTAGCCGCTGGACACGAACTAGCCTGCCATTCCTACTGGCACCGCTTGATTTACCAGCTCAATCCAAAGGAGTTCCGCGAGGACACCCAGCGCGCCAAGGACGTAATCGAGCAGATCGCCGGACTGGCTATCTATGGATACCGGGCCCCGACTTATTCCATTGTCGCCGGCTCCTTGTGGGCGCTCGAGATTCTCGTGGACCTGGGATTCACTTACGATTCCAGCATCTTTCCCATTCGTCATGATCGATACGGAATACCATCGGCGCCCCGCGCCCCATTTCGCATTAAAACGCCTGCCGGCCCATTGATTGAGTATCCACTTACGACCTTCCGGATCGGGAAGTACAGTTTGCCGGTAGGAGGAGGCGGATACCTGCGCCTTCTCCCGCGGTGGTATACCCGGTTTGGAATCAGACGCGCCCAGCAGGAAGGGCTGCCCGTCATTGTCTACGTGCATCCGTGGGAAATTGACCCTAACCAGCCGCGACTTCCCGGCAAACTGAGTTCTCGGCTGCGGCATTACACGAACCTGTCCAAAACCTATGACCGTCTGAATGATATGCTGCGGGAAGGGACTTTTACGAGTTTCCGCGGAAGCCTGCTAGCCGAAATGGCGGAGGATGTTGACCTGTATGCCTGTCATCAACACAAAAACTGATGAAGCCCGCCAAGTAGCCGAATATTGGGACCGAATCGCACCTGAATTCGACTCAATCTACGGCGGCAAAAAGAATCTTTTGGCGCGCCGCCTGGACCACTGGTTGCGCAAGGATATGTATCAGCGCTTCGACTGGGTGATGCGGCAGGCGGAAGAGCTCCGGCCCGCAACCGTCTGCGATATTGGCTGCGGTTCAGGGCGCTTTGTGAGCTCGCTGGCCAAGCGCAGCGCCCAAGTGACGGGCGTGGACTTTGCTCCCGAAATGCTGAATTTGGCGCGTCAACTGGTCGAGCGCGAAGGCGTTGCTGACCGTTGCCGGTTCGTTCTGAGCGATGTGCTCGATTGGAAGACCCCGGAGAGCTTTGATCTCGTCATCGCTATAGGATTTTGGGACTATGTCGCAGATCCACTCGCCCGGCTCCAAGTGATACGCAAACTTACCGGCCGCACCTTCCTTTCGGCTTGGCCAAGGGCAGGAACGGTGCGGATGGCCATCCGCAAGGTGCGACTTAAGGTCGCGGGCTGCCCAGTCCATTTTTGGCGGTTGACAGAGGTAGAGAGCTACCTCAATCAGGCCGGCTTCCAGGTAGAGTCTTGCGAAGTGCTCGGCCAGCTCTACTGCGTTCGGGCTCAGCCCGCCTGACCTTGCGATGATCAAGCTTCTCTTTTGGATTTCGGGCGGTCTGATCGTATACGTCTATTTAGGTTATCCGCTGCTGCTATGGTTGTTGCCGGCTTTCTTTCGCGTCTCGCTCCGGACGAAATCGATCGAGCCTTCCGTCTCGCTGTTGATCGCGGCGTATAACGAAGCCGCGGTAATTGGGGCAAAAATTCAGAACGCCCTAACCCTCGACTATCCCGCACAACAATTAGAGATCGTAGTGGCCTCTGATGGGTCAACTGACGCCACGGCTCAAGTGGTCCGTTCCTTCGCGGAGGGAAAAGCGCTGGGCCGCCTTCGCTTGCTCGAATTCCCCGAGAACCGCGGCAAGGTGGCCACGTTGAACGACGCGGTTCCACGTTTGACCAGTGAGATTGTTGCTTTTTCCGACGCATCCAGCATGTTAGCGCCCGATTCACTTCGCCACCTGGTAAAATATTTCGCGGATCCGCTAGTAGGAGGGGTGAGCGGTGTCTACCGTGTGCTCAAGAAAGACCAGGCCCGGCTGGGCGTGCAGGAAGATTTTTATTGGAAATATGAAACCTTCCTGAAGGTGCAAGAAGCGAAACTGGGCGGGTTCACCGGCGCTCATGGCTCGCTCTATGCCATCCGCCGGGAACAGTATCCGTTCCCTGCCGCCAACACCATCAACGATGACTTCATCATCCCGATGCGCATTCGGCGGCGCGGCTATCGCATCGCCTACGAACCCGGCGCCGTGGCTTATGAGGAAGCGCACGAGATGGAAGGGTTCGCTCGGCGCGTGCGCATCACCGCCGGCAACATTGAGCAACTCCGGGAAGTCAAGAGCCTGCTGTGGACGCCCCAGCCGGTAAGTCTATTCTGCCTGCTCTCGCACAAGGCTGGACGCCTACTGGTGCCGCTGGCTCTGGTTTTGCTCGCCATCGCCAGTGTCATGCTATGGCGCGATCCGGTCTACAGGTGGTTCTTGTGGGGGCAAGTCCTGTTCTATGGATTAGCCGCACTGGGAGCGCTGGTGACGCTCAGACCTGGGTTCCTGCGTCTGCCATACTACTTCTGCATGATCAACTCAGCTTTCTTCGCGTGGATCTATCATGCCCTGCGGATGGGACGGATGATACCTTCGCGGGTCGAACTGGACCAGCTTGGGAATCCCCCTTCGCCGAGCTAGCTACTTTCCGTCGCAAAAGTGAGGCACGAGAGGACCGTAAACAGCGAGGCTGGAGCGGAGGGTTGGAGTCAGAACGTTCAGTTTGCGCAGTGGTATTCAAGAAAGTAATAAAACATTTTGAAGGCATATTGTTTTGGGCAAGAACGGTGATTAGGATGACGACCATGATCAAACTACGTCATCAACAACCGTCGCTGTGGCATCGAGGTCTAGCCGAGGATATCGAGGGGTTGTGGGAACCGTGGATGCGGCTGGTGGATGAGCTGCTGGAAGACGAGCAACTTCTGGACACGGTGTACGAAGCCCAAGGAGAACGTCATCCGCAGAGCCGCAGCCGTGGCCGAATGCAAACGCCGGCGGAAGTATTGTTGCGCCTGCTGTTGTTGAAGCACATTCGGAACTGGAGCTATGACGTGCTGGAACGAGAGGTGCGGGCCAATCTGGTGTATCGCGCCTTTACCCGGATCGGGGATGAAAAAGTGCCGGACGCCAAGACCCTGGCACGATTGGGGCAGTTGATCGGACCGAAAGTCATAGAGCAATTGCATCAGCGGGTGGTGGAACTGGCGCAGGAGCGAGGGGTGACGCGGGGAAGGAAGTTGCGGGTAGATACGACGGTGGTGGAAACCAACATTCATTATCCGACCGACAGTAGCTTGTTGGGGGACGGCACGCGGGTACTGACGCGCACCATGAAGAAGATCAAGGCCAAGTCGGGAGGTCTGAAAGGCAAAGTGCGGGATCGCATGCGCAGCATACGGAAGCGAGTGCTGGCGATTGCCTTATCGACTCGGCTGCTGGGGCTGGTCGGAGAAGAGCGGAGAAAGCGGCAGTATCGGGAACTCCTCAGCTTGACCCGAAAAGTGATGAATCAGGCGCAGAGAGTACTGGCGGAAGTGAAGCAAGTACCGCGTCGTCGCTGCACTCCCGTGGAAGGTCTGGCGCAATCGCTGGAGACCATGGTGGGGCGGGTTCGGCAAGTGGTGAGACAGACGCGGATTCGGATTTTCGCAGGAGACACGAAGTCGCCGGGAAAGATCGTGAGCGTGTTCGAACCGCAAACGGAAATCATTCGCAAAGGGAAAGCGAGCAAGCCCAACGAGTTTGGCAAGCTGGTCAAGATTCAGGAAGCGGAGAACCAAATCGTGACCCACTTCGAGGTGTTTGCCGAGCGTCCTGCGGACTCGACTCTGTTGCTGTCCTCGATCGAGGTGCACCAACAGAGGTTGGGACGAATCCCGCGCATGGTGGCCGCCGATGCGGGATTTTATTCGCGCGAGAACGAGAAAATGGGACAAGCGCTGGGGGTGCGGTGGATGTCGGTGCCCAACAAGAAAACCACAAGTAGCGAACGGAAACTTTTTCAGCACCAGCGTTGGTTTCGTAGCGGACAAAAGTGGAGAACCGGTTCGGAGGGACGAATCAGCGTGCTCAAACGAAGACACGGGTTGCGTCGTTGCCTGTATCCCGGTCTGGACGGGATGCGACGATGGGTAGGGCTGGGCGTGATTGCCGACAACGTCATCCAGATGGGGTGCTATCTTGCGCGACAGAGCACCTAACTAAGCCGGCACAGCCCACTCCCCTGGTTTAC
>WNGK01001936.1_pt1 | contig 22315 bp, 22 predicted proteins | sample 5400601 | NCBI WGS metagenome assembly WNGK01 (sample SAMN13153376, study PRJNA577476) | soil metagenome | isolation source: 60 cm soil or saprolite under Garry oak tree replicate 1 | place: USA:California | collected 2016-06-15
GAATGTGGTGATTGCCGTCATCAGCGCATCGTGTAGAGGCTTCAGATTGGTCTTCTTACCACTGTACATGTCATCTACTGGATCACGACCGGCAGCCTTTGCGGCCTCGACAATACTTGCCGCATCTGCCTCACGCGCTTTAAGCGCAACGCGATTCGCATCGCCATGCGACATGCCGTATTGGCCCTTCAACAAGGCGATAATTTCGCTGTGTTTCGTTATGCCGCTATTTCTTACAATGACTAACCACTCGCCAAGCGTTTTCCCATATCGCGCCTCGATATTGCGGATTTGAGCCTCTAAAGCCTCGTCAACGGTACTCATATACCCTCCTGACCATTCATTTGAAATCCAAAGAGCGTACCGATAACATAATGATCGGCATTTCCAAAACCATAGAACACATTGTTTTCTATCACATCAAACCTGTGCAACGGAACAAGCAACCCTTCAGCAGTGATAGAAAAATCCCGGTAAAATTGATGATCTAACTTTCTCTCCCCCCATTTACTCCCTGTCGTATCATCAATTGCATCAAAAACATCATCGATGACATTACCGGCGAACTTGAGCAAAGGATTCTTCTTCTCTATAAATTCTTGCTGAATACTGTGGGGCAGATTAGAGGTCACACTGATCTCCTCCGTTGCTTCCTTCACATTGTCTCCCAGACCATTTTTTAATGCTTCGACACGGTCCATCTGCCAGCGCGTCCCGACAAAACCGCGCGTATTGCCATCGCCGCTGAATGTCACCAATCCTTTTCGTCCGCGAACCGACTTGGCCATGTTCTGTTCAGTATTGCTACCCTCATGGTCAATATCTCGCTGAATCAGTCTCTCCACGCCCTGTCTTGTTTCCACTGCCTGTAATCGGCTGACCCTTGTGCTGATCCGCGTTAACCCGAGATCATAATGAAAACCAGTTGTCTCCAAATACCCCTGTTCACCGTCTGGTAAAACCAGGTCATAACTGGTATTCATGGCTGCGCGCTGATTCCTTCTCATCACATTTCGTTCAACCACCGGCAGGTGTACGATGCTTCTCGCGCGAACAGTGAGATTTTTTGAAGAAACGGTATATTGATCAAGACCTTTACGTATTTGACCATGTGATTCCTGGGGACCATAGCGGAAAATGGTGATTTCTTCTCCAAAGACATCTTCAAGCAGCCTTGTCATACCAGCGCTGTTTTTCCTCGCGGCGCCTGCTTCCTGAAAATGCATCACAAACGCGACGCCATTGCGTTGAGCGCGCCGCTTCATTGCTTTGAGGATATTGACCGTTGGGATATCGCCGCGCAGCAATTGCCCCGCATTCCCGGAGAAAACCATGAGTGCAGGAGCGCTATCTGTCGGATGTTCAATGGTCAATATCCGACCCTTATTTTCTGGTTTACTTACTGTCATGTTGCATGTCCTATCGTATGCCCCTCGATTTATATGCCCTCGATCCGCCTGTTCATTACATCATACCACCAGCATCCGCGTAAAATATACATGGAGTTCACCAGTATCCCCCAGGATGGATAGCCACTACTACAATCCCTGTATCTATCTTTCTTCCATCAGTTTTTTCTTCTTTTATTTACCCCCTGGCTGCCGCATTCGTGATGTCTGCGCTGGTAGAGAGAACGCGAACATGCAAATCCATCACAACCTTGCGCGCCGATTCAAAAGCTCCGTGTTGCCAGGCAATAGTATAGCTAAGATGGTCACCGGCGAAATAAATACGTCCAACCGGTTCCAGGAGTCGTCCATAGGGAGTGCCCGGTCCGCCTCTAGTGCCTTCAGGCCACATCACCCACGATCCCTCGTTAAAACGTGTTTTGCGCCAGTCGTTAGAGAAGGACGTTTCAAATTCCGTGAGATAGGCTGAGCCGTGAATCTTGCTGCCCTGCAAAAGAGCGCGTTGCTCGCGCTGTTTGGGCATCAGCGCCCCAAAGGCATCAGAGGCAGCAGCATAGTTGTAGTAGCCAATCACCACACCTTTTTGCTCGAAATACCCCTGTGACGGGTACAGGATCTGCAGGATATCCATATTCGTTGTCGTAATCCCCCCAAAAATCCGATCATCCTCTTCCCAGAACCGACGCCGGAACTGCAGGCCCATCTTGCTAGCAGAGATCGGCACTGGTACGGCGAGATCAGCATTGACTTGGGCAGGAAAGTTGTTGGCGATACGCGCAAGGAGCTGCACAGGAATAGTGCAGATACAATAATCAGCCTCCGTCTGACTCTCTTTCCCGCTGCGCTCGCGATAGCCAACACGGACGCCATTGGCGGTATTCTCAATGCGCGTCACCTGGCTACCATAATGAATCGGCCCCTTGATGGCCCCAGCCAGCGCTCTGGGAATGTTGTCCATACCCCCATCAGGCTCGAACATAGGCATCGCCTGGTCCCATTGGTCCTCGAAAGAGAGAAAGTAGCCAAGATTGAAGAAACCAGAGTTGTTGAGCGCCAGCAGATCGGAAAACGCGAAAGGCGCATCAGTGACCCCGGCCTGAAAACCTGCGCCAGGTGCAGCCCCAGGCCGGTATCCTCGACTCGCATCTCCCACGTACCTGTTCTGGGGAGTCAGCGCTCCGGTCATTCGCAGGAACTCGATCAGTGTCTCCTTGTCAGAGGCCGAAAGATCCTGATCGAGCGCTCCCTGGTTCACAGCCTTGGCGAGAAGTTCAGCAATATAGCCGCGACTATCGGCCTGCAATGCGCGGTGCCGGATCCGCCGATTAGAGAGCGGCCCTGCACTCTCGAAGTAATAGTAAGCGTCAGCATTCTGATTGCCAAACACATGAACAGGAATGTTCAACTCGCGGCAATAGCTGAGCGTAGTGTGGTGCTGCGGGATACGCGTCGGCCCAACATTCATATACTGCCCCGCATCGAATTGGCACGTCTGCGTGATCCCATCGATTGAAGTCTCCCTTGTACCGCGCCGTGCCGTCCAGTTACGGCCACCCGGTCGGTCGCGCGCCTCCAGAATCTGGCAGCGATACCCGGCCTTCTCCAGTTCGTAAGCAGCGGTGAGACCCGCGATACCCGCGCCAAGGATCACCACCGAGGCGCTGGACCGCCCGGTCAGCGTGAAATCCGATCGAGACGGCGCATGGAACTCCATCTTCACCGGTTCTGGCGCGACAAGCCCAAGTGCCGCCATCGCAGAGAGCGTAATCCCCGCCCCGCCCGTAACGCCAAGACGCTGCAGGAACTCACGCCGGGAAATCGTCTCTTTATCTACAGTCATGGGGCACCGCCGTTTATCGAGAAAAGCGCACCAATCTTCATCGGAAAGTGTACTCAATTTCAGAGTGAAAAACAACCCCGTGAAGCATAGCGTGCTTCTATTCGAGTTTTGAGGGAAAATCCTATTTCCCTATTGCTCTCCCCACCCTCCCTATGCTAATCTCTACGAAAGACCCTATTTATGGCAAAAAAGCGAGGTAAGCACCAATGACTCACAACATGGGAGAATACTACGAGCGCGCCAGCGACTACGACCTTGAATACCAGGGTCAGACCGAACAGGACGTCCCCTTCTGGTGCGAATTGGTCATGCGCTACACACCCCAACGCGTCCTGGAACTGGCCTGCGGCAGCGGGCGCATCAGCCTCGCGCTGCTGCACAGCCCCGGCAATTTTCACCTGGAGGGTCTGGATATCGCGCCTGCAATGCTCAATGTCTTTCGCCGCAAATTAGAACGCGAGCCAGAAGCCGTCCAGCAGCGCGTCACCCTCCATGAATCCGACATGAGCGCTTATGATCTCCCCACTAAGGGACAGTTTGACCTGGTTCTGCTGCCCTTTAACTCCATCGCGCACCTCTACGAAATTGAGCAGCAGCTCGACACCTTCAAAAACACCTACGATCACCTCGCCGCCAATGGCCGCTTCGTCGTCGACATCTCACTTCCCGACATCGATTATCTCAGCGACGCCCTCAACCGCCCCTCGTACGTCTACCTGGAAGACGAAATCACCGCCTCTGACGACGAATTTACCATGCTACTCTACACTACACGCAAATACGATCAAATCGAGCAGTTACAACACCTCACCTGGACGCACGAAAAATACTTCGAAACAGGCGAAAACGAACGCTACCTGACAAAGCTCGACATGCACGTCTTCTTCCCACGTGAACTGCAACTCCTCTTCCTCGCCACCGGCTTCAGCATCGAAGCCATCTACGGCGGCTACGACTGGCAACCCTTCGGCATAGGCACGCGGCAAATCGTCGTCGGACGTAAAAGGGATATCCTTATTCCTCCCCCTGTTAAATAAAATGATGAACCCAGCGTAGGGGCCGATTTATCGCGCCCACCGCCGATTTATCGGCCCTCCGGAAAATTTCCCACACCCCCTCATCAATTTGTTAAACCTCCTCATTGCGCCCACCTGGAAAGCCAGTTCACGCCACAGCGCGTAGTGCAGTCACGAGATGGGCTTGTATAGGGAATGCCAGTCCATCAGAGCTTACATAAGGTTGGAGTGCTGTGTTGACCTCGCCGATCAGTTCCGCGAGAGCACGCTCACCCATCCCTGCATCGGGGCTTTCGGGATGCATAAGGATCATTTCGATCCGCACAAATCGCTCGGGCGACGCAAAGCGCGCTGTCCTCACGGCGGTGTGCAGTTGGAACTCGTTGAATGGTCCCCCAGCAAAAAGAGATCGTACCTCCGAAGCCTCTCCCAGGGCAAAAAAAGAATGCATCTCTGAGGCTGCTGCCGTACAAAGGTGACGCTCAAGCGCCCCAACCAGCGCAGCGTAACCAGGGCATTGTTCAAGAGAACCCCAGACGCTGAGGATCAATCGTCCCCCAGGCGCCAGCACCCGGCGCATCTCACGTAGTGCGGCCGGGCGATCCGCGAAAAACTGCAGACCTTGCTGACACAACACGGCGTCAAAGGACGCATCCGCGAAGGGCATGGCAAGTGCATCGCCCTCCTGCCACTCAAGCGAGACACCTGGTATCGGTGGGAGTGAGCGGGCAACCGCCAGCCTCTCTGCATCCTTGTCCAACCCAGCGATCCGCCCGGTGGAACCGACCTGCTGAGCCGCGAGACGTGCGACGACCCCGGTGCCACAGGCCACATCCAGAACGCGTTCGCCTGGCTGGAGCGCCGCTTGCTTAATGAGAACGGCTGCCCAGGGGGCGAAAATGGCCGGAACCAGGCCGCGCTCATATATCTCCGCTCTGGTTCCACGCAGTTGTCGTTGCTCCTCCTGACACATAGCGTCCGCCTTCTAATTCTCAACAGAAAGGAAAGAGGTCTTGTCCATGATAGGGCATGCCTCATTATCCCCCGGGCCATTCCCTTGTGGTTTGCTCCCATCGGCAAAGGAGAACCTTTCGACATTGACTTCAAGGCTCAATCCCTGTTTGCCGTCTTCAGTCGTGTACTGGTGGGGAGTGAAATGGCCTTGTACGAAAAGCATTGTGCCTTTGGTAACAGACCGCTTAATGGTTTCAGCCTGGTCGCCCCAGGCCTGGCAGGTGAGCCAGATGGTGATGTCTTGCACGCAGCGCTTCGTGTTGACAGCAAGCGAGAACTCAGTAAACGGTGTGCCACCTTTTGTTACTACGAGCTCTGGTTCACGTTCTACCTTGCCAAATGCTTGCACCTGAACAAACATAAAATTGCTCCTTCGGGCGTATATGGCCGCGCCCTGGCCTTTTATCGAGCGAATGATGCCAGGTTGCATCGGTGCCTTCCAAGCTTTAGCTTCATTCTGCCTGTATTTGCCTCCGGAGACAGGCAATGCGTTCTTCGAGACGAGTATGGAGAGCAGTCAGCACCCCCACCTGGTGTTCGATATCCTGAAGTTTGTCTTGATAGAGCGCCAGCAGTTCCTCTTCACAGACCGGCATCGGTTGTGGCAAGAGAGAGACCCTGGCGCATTTGAGGATCTCTTCGATCTGCTCGGTGGTAAGACCAAGACCCAGGTACATCTGGATCGTTTGCACGCGTTCGACAGCTTCCTCATCGAGGTCGCGATACCCGTTCTCCAACCGGCGAGCGCAGATCAGTTGCTTCTGCTCATAGTAGCGTAAGGAGCGCACACTCGCTCCTGTGCGGCGCGACAATTCACTAATACGCATGAGCACCTCCCCTTTCCTGAATGCTTACTCTCAGTATAAACTATGACATTAGTGTGAGAGTCAAGGGGTCTGATAATTGGCTCTTTCTAAAAAACAATATGCTGATTTGAAAGGAGGACGCTTCTTTGTTCGGTGGTCCTGTGGCGACGCGGGTTACCCCCTTACTCGACAGGGTGATGAAGCAACTTTCGATGGAGGCGCTGACGGCTCTCCAGGAACTCGCACTCGCGCCAGTGGCGCTGGCGGCTCCAGCCTTAAAAGTGCTCTATCATGATCCTGCCCCTCTCCAGGAACTCCGGGATGCTTCCTTGCTTGCGGCCTATGGGAAGTGCGTACAGTTGTTGCCCATGGTCGCTGCGTTGATACGGACCAGGCTTTCCGCACAAGGTATCGAGTTCCTGAGTGTACATGCCATCTTCACCGTCTCCTTACGCTTGTCTTTAAAGTCGACCAATCTGGAGAGAGAGGTGAAGGGACTGCGTCTCTTGATCAAGCCAGACAGAACAGAGCATGCCTTTCGGTTCGCAGACGTGGCGCAATTGCTCCGCGACCCAATGGGTGTAGATCTCAAGGGAAGCTCCATAACGCTCAAGTGGCTCACGGTCAACCATTGTGACCTCAACCCGCCAGGTATCGCCCTGGTGCTCGACATGAACGTGCTCTTCTCCATGAGTGAGCGCCAAGACCTCCGCAATTTGTCTGGCTTGCTGCTCAAGAATCTGAAGCGTGGCTTGGGATGGAAGAGATGCTCTGCCGCCGTGCCAGGGCTCGACGAACGCTGTCGCCGCCTCCGCCGGGCTGAGTCCTGCCTTCAGTGCCAAAGCCAGTGCGTAGCCATGCAGGACCTGCACATGATGCTGATACCAGGCAATCGTCTGTTCATCGGACAGCGTGATGAAAGAACGCTTCTGAGTCATGATGGAAACTCCTTTTTGAGTGGTGATGCAGAAACAAAACAGGCCGCCTCTGGTGGCGACCTATTCCTCTACGGTGGCGCCATTATATCCCACAGAATCTCTTTGTCAAGGGTGGTGATGATGTGTTGAGCAAACGAAGAAACCCGCCCACCCCCACAATTTGGCGCCATCAGTATAATATACATAGGAGGAACAAACCTATGACTTATCTCTTCAACAATAAAAAATATGTACCGCAATGTAATATCCTATCCTCTCCCTGTACCTCTGCTAAATTCCAAAAATATTATGGAGCAATTTGCTCGCTATCTCATCGAAATTACCGGACAATTGCGAACAAAGGTTCCTACTCCCTTAACCTCTACAATATCCAAAAAATAATGGAGCAAATTCCTCCCTATTCACACGCAATTAGCGAGTAGTTGCCATCCTGGCCCAGAAGTGCTAAAATATATCCTAGTGAATTAGTCGGATTAAACGGCAAAATGTCGAACAAGAATGGTAGAATGCAGATTTATCCAGTATGTAAGGGAGATGGGAAGGCCATGAACTTAGGAATTTCTACAAAAGGCGAATACGGCGTGCGCATCATGGTAGATCTCGCTCGCCATTACAGCGTACATCCTCGCTCCCTCACGGACATTTCACATGCAGAGGCCTTGCCCCTGGCATACCTGGAACAATTGGTGAAAATGTTGCGCGAGGCAAACCCACCTCTTGTTATCAGCACCCGCGGAGCGCACGGCGGCTACCGCCTCAGCCGTAGCCCCGAAGACATCACAATGGGTGAAATTGTGCGCGTCCTCGAAGGCCCTATCGCTCCAATGATCTGCGCCACCGAGGGCGAAATGACGCAAATCTGCGGCTTTCTCGACTCGTGCAAAACCAGGCCTCTCTGGGCAAAATTGCGCGATGTCGTTGCTTATACACTTGATAACATGACCCTGGCCGAGCTGGTCATGGAATCGCCTGAACAGGAGCGGACAGGAGCCAAATTGCCGGCAGCAAATCGCTTCATTGCGCTTTCAGATATTCGGGCAGCATCGAACCTGGGGTTCGCCCTGCCAACTAAAAATAGCGAACCCGGTGAGGTTCGCCCCCTATCTTAAGGAGGTCGTGTTTCGTTAATGGGATCAGAACTAATTATAAAAAACCTTCATGCCAATATTGAAGGCAAAGCAATCTTACGTGGCGTTGACCTGGTGGTGAAACAGGGTGAAATTCACGCGCTCATGGGACCAAATGGCTCTGGCAAAAGTACTCTCGCCAATGTTATTATGGGCAGCCCCAAATATGAAGTCACCGATGGAGAAATCTGGTTTAAGGGCGAGAACATCATGGAGTACTCCCCCGATCGCCGCGCCCGCATGCGCCTCTTCCTCGCCTTTCAATACCCTATGTCCATCCCCGGCGTCAGCGTGGCAAACTTCCTGCGCCGCTCTCTTGAAGCCGTTCGCGAAGGCAACAAGCCTCTCGAAGAGGGCGACAAACCCACCGGTAAGATGGGCAAGCGCAATAGCATCCCCCCTAGAGAGTTTCGTACATTGCTCCAGGAGAAGATGCGCCTGCTCAAAGTAGATAACAGCTTTATCAATCGCGCTATCAACGATGGCTTCTCCGGCGGCGAAAAGAAACGCGCCGAGATCTTACAGCTGGCCCTGCTTCAGCCAGAAATTGCGCTGATGGACGAGACCGACTCCGGCCTCGACATCGATGCCCTCAAAATCGTCTCAGAGAGCGTTAACGCGCTGACCGGGCCAAACCTTGGCATCCTGCTCATCACTCACTACCAGCGCATGCTCAACTACATCACCCCCGACTTTGTCCATGTCATGTTCAACGGTCGTATCGTCAAGTCGGGTGGCAAAGAGCTGGCATTTGAATTGGAAGAAAAGGGCTACGAGTGGCTTAAACCCGTCGAAGAAGAGAACGGGGTGGGCGTCAATGGCTAACACGCTAGCTACCGGACTGACCCGTGACGCGGTAGCAGCGCTGTCACGTCACAAGGAAGAGCCTGAATGGATGCTGCAAAAGCGCCTCCAGGCCTGGGATCTCTATGAGAGCGCCCCGGCGCCCCTGGGACGTCGCGGCGACCTGGGCACCTTTCGCGCCGTCGCAAACTTTAAGTACCAGGATGTCAGCCCCTATATCCCTGCCAATGACAATGATACACTTTCAACGGTGATCCAGCAATCCTTACAGGAGGCCCTGACCGATGCGCGCGCAGGTCACATTGTACAGCACAATGCCACCATCGTGCATATCGAACTCGACGAGGCGCTGCAGCGCCAGGGCGTCATTCTTACTGCCCTCGACACTGCCGTTCTCAACTACCCACAGTTGGTACAACAGTACTTTATGACAAAGTGCGTGCCGGTTGGCAGTAACAAGTACACCGCTCTGCACGCCGCGTTCTGGAGCGGCGGCATCTTCCTATACATCCCCAAAGGTGTAGAGATCGAGCAGCCAATTCTCTCGCAAATCTGGATCGACTCGCCTGCCTCGGCCACCTTTGCGCATACCCTTATCATTGCTGAAGAGCAGAGCAGCGTCCGTTTCGTTGCCGAATACAACTCGGCCTTCGAGGATGAGCGTCCCTCATTCTTGAATGATGTCGTTGAAGTCTACGCGCAGAACGAGGCGCGCGTCGAGTTCAGCAACATGCAGGACCTTGGCCAGAACGTCTGGAACGTCACCAATAAGAACGCCGTTCACGAGAAGGATGCCAGCGTCACCTGGGTCATGGCCGACCTCGGCAGCAAGGTCACGCTCGCCAACATTGGCGCAACTATGTGTGGCAACGGCAGCGTCGCTGAACTGGTCGGCGTGTTCTTCGCCGACCACGATCAACGTTTCAGTATGCATACCCTCTCGGATCACGCCGCCCTGGCAACAAATGCCGAGACGCTCGTCAAAGGCGTGCTGACAGATCAGTCACGCGTCGAGTTCGAGGGCATGATTCGCGTTCAACCCAAGGCTCAACAAACGGCCTCCTTCCTCTCGGATCATACCCTGCTCCTGAGCAGTGAGTGCCGCGCGGAATCTATCCCCAGCCTGGAAATAGGGGCCAACGAGGTCAGCGCCAGTCACGGCGCCACCACCGGCCAGATCGACGAGGAGCAACTCTTCTACCTGATGGTACGTGGCATTCACCGTGAAGAGGCCGAGCGCATTATCGTGCAAGGCTTCTTCGAGCCTGTGCTGCAACGCGTCCCCCTGGAGAACCTGCGCGCGCGCCTGCGCCGCAGTATCGTGCGCCGCATGAGCGGTTCCCACGAAAGCGAGGCCGATACCTGGGTCGACGCCCAGGAACGCTGGGAGATTGAAGGCGTCGATGAATTTGCCATCAGCCTCGACGGCAACAAGCCTGAAGAAGAGATCAAACTCACCGAGTATTAAATAATAAGAGTCCATCGTATGACTACGACATTCTTATGGCATTTAACAACATAACATGGACATCCGTAGGGGCCGATTGATCGTGCCCACCGCCGATTTATCGGCCCTCGCCGGATGGTCACGATAGCAGAAAACAGGTCGCATATGATAACGTCGGACAAGGCAACAGACAAGAGCACAACCAATCGCAGTGCTGCTGACATTCGTAAAGACTTCCCCATCCTGGCGCGACAGGTGCACGGCAAGCCGCTGGTTTACCTTGACAGCGCGGCAAGTTCGCAAAAACCTCGCGCCGTCATCGACGCCATGACCACCTATTACGAAACAACTCACGCCAATGTCCACCGCGGTGTCTACGAAATCAGCGAAGAAGCCACGGCGGCCATGGAGAGGGCGCGCGTCAAAGTAGCTCGCTTTATCAATGCTCGCCGCAGCAAGCAGGTTATCTTCACGCGCAATACTACCGAGAGTATCAACCTGGTGGCCTACTGTTGGGGCAGCGCGAATATCACCGCTGGCGATCTCATCATTCTGACGGAGATGGAGCACCACAGCAACCTCGTCCCCTGGCAATTGCTCGCCCAACGCACCGGGGCAAGATTGGAGTTCATCCCTATCACCGGCGATGGCTTACTACTACTCGATATCTATGAACAACTTTTGCAGCAACAACCCAAACTGGTGGCCTTCACTCACGTGTCCAACGTCCTGGGTACCGTCAATCCAGTACAGCAAATGATCGCGCAGGCCCATGCCGCGGGCGCGCTAGTGCTGATCGACGCTGCCCAAAGCGTCCCCCACCTGCCGGTAGATGTCCAGTCCCTCGACGTTGACTTTTTCTGTTTCAGCGCCCATAAGATGCCTGGCCCCACCGGTATCGGCGTCCTCTACGGAAAGCGCGACCTGCTGGAAGCAATGCCCCCCTTTATGGGCGGTGGCGATATGATTCGCACCGTCGGCTTGCGACAATCCACCTGGAATGATCTGCCCTGGAAGTTTGAAGCTGGCACGCCCGCCATCGCGGAAGCCATTGGACTCGGCGCTGCGGTCGATTATCTCAACGCCATCGGCATGGAAAACGTACTTCAGCACGAACAGCAAATCACCCGCTACGCCATAAAGCAATTGCAGGCCGTGCCAGGCTTAACCATCTATGGCCCTGAGGTCAGCAAGCGCGGCGGCGTCATCTCCTTTACATTGGGAGACATCCACCCGCATGACCTCGCCTCTATACTTGACCAGCAGGCAGGGGTCGCCGTTCGCGCGGGACACCACTGCGCGCAGCCGCTCATGGAACGTTTGGGCCTCACCGCAACCGCGCGCGCCAGTTTCTACGTCTATACTATAGAGGAGGACATCGATACCCTCGTGCAGGGACTGCGCCAGGCCATACAAATATTTAAACTGCCTTAACAACAAAAAGGGGCCAACCCATGTCAATGGATTATCGAGATTACATATTGGAACATTATCGCAACCCGCGCAACTATGGGAAACTAGAAAATGCCAACGCGCACGCGGAAGATACTAACCCCCTATGTGGAGACCAGCTTGGTATCGACCTCCTCATCGAAGGAGACCAGGTAACAGAGGTGCGCTTTAAAGGACGCGGCTGTGCCATCAGCCAGGCATCCGCCTCCATGCTCTCAGAGATGATCGAAGGCAGACCCGTGGAGGAAGTCATCAAGCTTGGCAAGGACGATATCCTGGACGCGCTGGGCATCCCCATTAGCCCCGCGCGCACAAAATGCGCCTTTCTCTGCCTGCGCGTTCTGCATCGCAGCCTCGCTCTTGCAGGCGTTGAGAAACCGCCCGACGACGACGACTAGAAAGAGATTATTGTTCCGGCTATAAAAATTATCCCTTGGCGCCAATGGCAGACAGGTAAAACCATATCCCGTCGAAATCATCGGCCAGCATCTCCGCCAGCATTTGCTGGTAGTGCTTCGTATATTCCTCCTCGGTGGTCACGCCGCTGCCGGTATGGAAGCGTTGGATCAATGTAAAGGCGATCATCCAATGCTGGCGAAAGCCTTCCCGGTGCTCCGGATCTGCGAGGTCATAGGCGTACTCCTTGTGGATTACATCCTGGTAGCCCGCTTCCCGCAGTAAGCGCTTTAACACAGCGATGATCCCAATGTGCCGCCCATCTCGTGAGAAGCTGCGCCCCGTGACAAAAAGGGATCGCGATGCCACATCCCACAACCAGTTAAGTGCCGGGCTTGTGGTGACGGGCGCTTCCAGTTCCGTCAGGCGGATAATGCCGCCTGGCCGCGTGATGCGCATGCACTCTCCAAGCAGTCGCGGCCATGTATCCGGGGTCATAAACCCAAAAAGAGTGCGGGCGTTCACCAGGTCGAAGGCCTCATCTGGAAAATCAAACGGCTTTAATGCATCCATCCTGGAGAAATGCGCGTTGGCAAAACCGCGCACTTTCGCAAGGGAGCGCGCGTAGTCAATCATCGGTTGTCCGATGTCGACTCCCGTCACCTCGTACTCGGGGTGCTCGCCTGCTACCTCGTTCACCCAGCCGCCGGGACCGCAGGCAATATCGAGAATGTGGACTGACGCTTTTCGCTCTTCATAAATGCGGGAAAGGCGCTCGGAAAGGTCTGTCCCAAGTGCTCCCCCCATGCCTCTATTGAGAAGACCATCGGCGTTGATCAGCCAGGCCATCGTTTCCCCGCTATTAGGATCGGCCACGAAACGATTGTCGCGCTCTGGTGTGCCGGTGGGTTGTGGTGTAGTCATGATGGCTCCTTTGTTTTACTGGTTGTCGGTTCAAATGTGCTGAGCAACGTGGGCCAACAGTTCTTCCTCTATCTGCTGCCAGACTATTTGCTCTGCCTCCGTAATGGTGATTGGACGCCGTTCCCGGGTGGCCCCTAGCAGGGTGATTGAGACACGCTGTCGAACAAGTGAAAAGTGTGCCTGCTGAACCTCAAGAGAAGGCATCGTTCGAAGCATAAGATCCCTGGTGGCATAAAAGGCCTCGGGCGCAAATGCCAATAAGAGTAGTTCTGAATATTTCTGGAAGAGCGTTTGCCTGAATGGCGAGAAGTAGTTGGGCTGGGTGCTGGAAGCAAGCAGACAGCCCGCGACACGCTCTCCCTGAATGAGTGGACAGGCGATCGCGCTCTCCTCCCACCGTAGCCAGTGGGCAGGTCGAAGCGTCGATTCATCAGAGCGATTTGTAATCAGCAGATGGCCGACGTAGGTAGTATATCCAGCCAGGGATTCTATCCCCAAGAACATCGCCTGTGGTTCGAGGTTTGTCTGCCAGGGCGGCGTTCCCTGGCCTGTAAGCTCGCGCAGGCTGCGTACAGTGCGCTCTTCTCCACCGGGCGGCATGCACACCGCAATGGTGATGGACATCCCCACTTTGTTGGGATCCAACTGCGCCAGTGCCTGCTGTAACACGAGGCTACTGATGGCCCAAAAGCGCCGCAGGGGGGGAGTAGTCGCATAGGTATTGATGACGCGAGCATAAAATTCGGAAGGGATCTCGACGGATTCGTTTTCTACATCTGGCCCAGTTTCTAGCTCAGCAAACTTGGGAAATTCTTTTGCTATCAACTCCCTCCATAAGGAGGACTCTGTAGAAGGGAGAGCGCCCAGAAGCTGGCGTAGATTCTGGGGGCGGGGATTTGATATCCCACTCGTCCAGCGCATTAGCGTCAACGGGTTGATCCCCAACGTGGAGGCAATTCTTTGCCTCTCCTGGGGATTTTTATTAATACGAGTTCCCAACAGAGTGCGCCATGAATCCGGCTGATCCATCGGATGTTCCCTTTTGTGTGTTTCGTCGTATTTTCTTATGCGGGGGTCTGCCGCTCATTAGCATAGCATTCCGTAGCAATGAAGTCAAACGCTACCCGCGTTAACAGTCTTCGATGGCTTTCAATGTTCTCTCTGTGCAAGAAAAGGAGTATAATTAGACATAGTCGACACACCCGACACACCCGACACTCTTGACACTCTTGAAACAGATGAAACAGATGACAGATTTTATTAAAGTAGCAAAACTCGATGAATTAGAAGAAGGCGAGATGATGGCTGTTGAAGTCGATGGCGAACCTGTGTGCCTGGCAAGAGTCAACGGCGATATCTGCGCCTTCACCGACAACTGCACCCATATCAGCGGCCCGCTGAACGAGGGCGATCTCGATGGCGATATCCTCACCTGCCCCTGGCACGGCGCTCAATTTAATGTGCGTACCGGCAAAGTGCTGCGCGGCCCTGCCCGCCAGGATATTCAAACATATCCCGTCAAGGTAGAGGATGATACCATTTTTGTCAGCATACCCGAAGAAACGTTTTCAGCCTGAAAATCTCGCGTGGACCTACCCACTTGCTTTTTGGAACAAATTTCCCTAAAATGGCACAAGTAACATATCCATTTCAAAGGAGAAAAAATGCAGATGGAAGGTAGATCCCATCTACTCGTTGGTTTGACAGCAGGAGTTGTTCTTGATAGCGTGGCACACATAACAGGCGACCCGCTCTTAGCAGCAAAAGGGATTACTATTGGAATTCTCGTAAATAAAGTTATCTTCTATACAATGGTAGGTTTTGGCGCCCTGCTGCCGGACATTGACAACGCGCATAGTACGCTTGGACACAAACTTGGCTGGATCAGTAAAGAGATACAACACATCGCGGGCCATCGCACGCTCTTTCATAGTCTCCTCGGTTTGCTGATTGGATCGCTCATGGCAATTGGCCTGGAACAACTGGCGATCTATTTATTGTCTCTACGAGGGTACACCATTCCGGCACAATATATAGGAACCTCACATTTAGTCTTTATTGCCGTGCTATTTGGTTGTATCATGCATATTGCAGCCGATGGGTTGACAGAAGGCGGTGTTCCGCTACTTTGGCCAAATCATAAACGCTTTGGTTTCCCGCCAAATCCGCACTGGCGCTTTCGTTCAGGTACCTGGCCCGAGTTCGTGATTGTCTGGACCTTCATTATCCTGGTCAGTGTAGGAATCTATGAAGCAATCCTTGTAGTGTAAAAGATATTCGTAAGATACATAACAGTACATGATAAAACTATTCGATACGCGCAGACAGCAGTTGCTTGCCTGGTGGCTCTTGCTTGTGGCCACGGTAATATACATCCTGGAAATGGGTTATCAGGCAGTACTGCGCTATGATACTTTTAAGGCGACGGCCTTCGACCTTGGCAATATGGACCAGGTGCTCTGGAACACTATTCATGGCCGTTGGTTTCAATTCACGAACCAGGCAGTCGACTGGTATGGGCCACCAACGCGTCTTGCCCTCCATTTTGAACCCATTCTTCTGCCGCTATCCTTGCTCTACGCCATTCGTGCTGACCCACACATTTTGCTGATTTTCCAGACCCTCGCCCTCGCCTCGGGAGCCTTGCCGGTCTTCTTACTGACGCGCAAGTATATTCCAGAATGGCCACTTCTTGCCACTGTAATGGCAGTGGCTTATCTCCTCTCGCCCGCGCTGCTGGGACTCAATATCTTTGACTTCCACCCTATCAGCCTTGCTACACCCTTATTACTGTATGCCATACTTGCATTGACCTACAAACGCTATGGCTGGTTTATCCTTGCCTGTATTCTGGCCGCCTCGTGCAAAGAAGATATTCCCTTCTCCCTTGCCATACTGGGCCTTTTCCTCATCTGGAAGTACAAACTGCCGCGCCTTGGCATTGCGCTGACCTTTGGCAGTCTTCTCTGGAGTTTTATCGCCTTTGGCATCATTATCCCGCATTTCTACCCAGGCGCCCAGCATAACAATTTCTGGTACCGCTACGAAGCCCTGGGTAGTTCGCCCAGCGATGCTGTGGGAAATCTCATCCTCCATCCATGGTTGCTCTTTACCACGTTTATTTCATTTGACCGTTTCTATTACCTGGCCGGGCTATTCCGCAGCACTGGTTTTCTCTGTTTGTTAGCTCCCGAGTGGCTCCTGATGGCTTTGCCTGGTCTGGCTGAAAACCTTCTGAGCACAGATCCCTTACTCTATACTGGCGTGTATCAATACAATGCCGCAATTATCCCCTTTGTGATGCTCGCAGCAATACACGGCACAAGGCGTCTCATCACTTTCTGGCAGGAATGGCGTGGAGAACACCCCGAAAACAAGGCGTGGTTTCCTCAACAGCGCGCTAACGTAGATACTGCTCGCACAAAGGATGGCACGACCTCTCTTGCAGGAAGACGATCCCTCGCTGGCATCTACATAAGCCTGACTGCCACCATCAAAACATGGATTACCGTGTGCCTTCACCTTATCACGCGTGTATTCATTTGGGCACAAAATTCCTCTCTCTCCATTCGCCTGGCCACATTTATCAAAGCGCAGCGCTCTTTGTTGGCGCGCGCGCTTTCCATCCAATGGCAACGCTTCAGTGAAAATATGGCGCCTCTTGCCAGGAGCCTCTCGCTATTCCGCCTGCAATGGATTACCTTCACCTGGATCATAATTATGGCAATGCTCAATCTTGCGATTACCTCCCCTCTCCTCGACGGTTTCATTGCTGACCACACTCCTGGCGCTCACGAACAACATATTCAGCAGCTCCTGTCGATGATCCCTCCCGATGCTTCTATCTCCGCCAGCACCAACATTAATCCACACGTAAGCGAACGGCAGCGCCTGGCTGTCTTTCCTTCAATTAGCGATTCCGGCCAGGATACGCTCATCCCTGTTCAGTATATTATTGTTGATCTCAACGCGGTGTTCCCTGAGGATCGCGTGGCGATAGATAATGAAATCAATCATTTGCTGCGTTCTGGTCAATACACAGAACTTGCCCGTGCGGAAGGTGTTGTGCTCCTCGTCCGACATTCAACGTAGCGCAACAAGGCAAATCATGTTATAATCGTTGAGAGAGAGATACTTCAATAATCCACCAGATTTGGAGGTGACCAGGATGCGCAATAACCCCTACCCGAACGACCCAATTAATACGCAGATGACCGATATCATCCCTCCGCTACCAGATTTACCGACAAAGATGCCAGTCCAACAGGCACCCCAACCCATTCCTGAAAGTTCAGGTCGCTCTGAAGACGTAGAAGGAGAGAAAATACAGCAAGAGCCTGCCAGTCAAACAATCGAATTGGTTTTAGGCAAAGCCAATGATTTCCTGCAATGGCTTGCTATCGTCGTGGAGCTAACCCTGGGGCTGCGTTTTTTCTTCAAGCTTATTGGCGCGTCTCCCAACAACATTTTTGCCAGTTTTATCTATGCCTTGACCAACGTCTTACTCCTTCCTTTCAACAATCTTATCAACAATCCCTCGTTGCACTCGAACCAGGCTTTTGAATGGACGACATTGATAGCCATGGGCATCTACGCTGTAATCTTCTGGCTTTTGCGGAAACTCATTCACATTTCGTATACTCCTCCTAAGCCCGAGGAATAGATGCCCGCGACTAACCGTTTTTTACCAACCAGGGCTGTCTCTTATAGCGCCTGCCTGGCAGCAGCGGCAGCAGGCGCTCCGCTGCGCGGAAGTATACATAGCGCTTTCAACGCTGCCGCCAATATCGCCTTCCCAGGTGGTCTGATCCTCTCACTCAATGCCCTCGATTCACCGCGTATGCCCAATGGCCTGGAACTCTCCACCCCTGCGGGCACATTTCCTTTCACCAGGCTGCGCCCAGGAATGCCCGCGCTCCTTGGCGCTCAGCGCCTCCTCATCGAATCCGCCGATTGCTCGCTTGATCTTTCCCACTGCGCGTTGTGGAATCCCTCTATCAACAGGCCAGAACACCTGAACAGCAATAATATAGTCATGAATAGGGAGTGGCTCGCAAACTACCTATCAACTGGCCCCTCTTTGACCACGCGCCCCCGCGCGCGATCAATGGATCGCGCTTTATTGACTGATACCATGCAAGAGTGTATACCTGCTCGCGCTTACCTTGAGAGCGGCTGGAAGCTCGATATTCTTCCTATGGCACACTATCTGTGTGGGCGTGGAGCCGGTTTAACACCATCAGGCGATGATATCCTGACAGGTTGGATGTCCATCAACTGGCTACTTTATGGACCTCTACCGTGCCTTCTTGAAGCCTACCAACAGATTATCACCGTTGCCACTCAACAAACACACCTTCTCAGTCGGTGTTGGTTAGGTTATGCTGCTGAGGGAAATGTGGCGCAACCCGTTCTGACACTACTAAACGCTCTGACCGGAGTTTCTGAGACAGAGCTTGCAACGGCAGCCCAGGCGGTAATAGCTATGGGCGCAACCTCAGGACATGACCTTTTACAGGGCATTCTCCTTGGTCTGGCAGGCTTTTGAGCAAAAACAAAATAGTGATGTCCGATATAAAATGGCTCTACAAGACAGTTAAGCAAGGGCAATAGTACAAAAAGATACAATTTGGTAAGCGCTATACTTACATGATATAATTGCAACCACGCTCGTGCTGGACTTTAGTAAATGCCCGTTTGCCGCGACAAGGGGCGAATGAACGAATACATGCGCACACGACTCATAATTCTGCTCCTCACACTTTTGGTGCTCGTTGGACTCTCCGGAGGGTATGTTGTGGGAGGACTACAATCCTATTCGCATTACCAACAGAGTAGTTTTGCGAACCAGGAACACTGCGGCAATCAACCGCCCGTGCATATATGTGTCCGCGTACCAGATGCAATCTTCAGCGCCTATTATCCTTTTTACGTGGCCAGCCAGAGTCCCCTCTTCACCGTTGAATACAGCAGCAGCAGTCCTATCGCGTTGGTGGTGAGCATGAGCATCGTGGGTTTGAGCCAGGTTCAGGCGCAGACCATCGATGCCACCAACAATCTGCAGTCAGTCAGTATGCTGCCTCAATTCATCTCGCAGAATTTTCGTAAACTCACATTCGAGGATCATACCTCCTTGCGCGTGCAGGTGACAGACGACAGTAAACATCTTTACTATCTGAATGATATCCCCCTGGTGCTGCATTCGCGCTGGGTAATGCAGTGGATTACCGCGAATCGCCTGAAGATAGCCGCCTGGGTTACACCAAATGATCCGGCCGTTGGAGCTTTGGTGCTCAAAGCCGCCAATCATCTGCCTCTCGAGCCGCCTCCCGTTCCAACTGCTATGGTCGGCTATAGTAAAGCCAATGCCAGGCAAGTCATAGCCCAGGTTGACGCCATTTATGATGCGCTGCGCGTCGATTATAAAATACGCTACCTCCAGGCAAGTGTGCCATATAGCGGACCAGGAGATGCCAGCGCAGCGACACAAAACATCAAACTACCAGCCGAGGTCTTACAGCAGCACAGCGGGATGTGCATTGAATTGACGCTGCTCCTGGCATCGGCGGTAGAGCATATAGGATTACACGCCGAGATTGTGATTATTCCGGGACATGCATTGCTCGGGGTTGCAGTCACCCCCGACGATAAGAATTTTGAATATTGGGACGCTGTACAAGTCAATAATAACGTTGTCGGCGATTCCGCCAACGTTGCAACAGACGCGGTCTATTCGTCGAACGTACAACAGCATACTATCGTAGATACTATTTTGATTAGTGACGCTCGTAATGCAAACATTGACGCCATGCTTTGATAAGTCGAGAGGAATACAACGACGAGCAGCATAGATTTCCCAACCTGGTTTAACATCGGCTGTTATAGCGGACTCGCGTGCTGCATGTTCGCTATCGCTGTCAACGCCCTCTATACCTCCTTGCGGAAACGAGGGACGACGCGACAACTCGCCGGCGCCATCGTCACCTGCGTCATCTCCGCATTGCTATTGTTGCCTGCACTCGTCTGGTTCAATATGCGCTTCAATGACGTACAAGCGGCGACGTCCCTCGCGGAAGTGGAGGTTGCGCTCATCTACGTAGCTCTGTGCGGTTGGTTGCTGCCATTGGGTGTTACTACCACCTATTGTCTTTTTACGCAGCCACGTGCCTCAATGACGTCGGCACGCATCCCCCGGCAAAATCGCACAACGCGCGCAAACACCGCCACAGCCTTTCATCCTCCACGACACCAACCTGGAGTAATCCCTCCCTATGTCTTTCGAGAGGATACCCCATGGGGTTGGCTCGAACATCGCGGAGGGCGTTTCCAGGGGCAGCGTTTGGCATTAGAGCGCGCCATCATAACAATCGGCCGCGGCGAGGACAACGATATCTGGTTGGATGATGACCTGGCTTCACGTTATCACGCGGAACTGGCCTGGTACGATGGACACGCCTGCGTTACTGACTGTGAAAGCCTCAACGGTGTCTTACTCAACGGGCGCAGGATTCGTGGTTCTGCATATATCGAAGCAGGTGAATTGCTTGAGATTGGTTCGCATCGTTTTCTTTTTGAAAGCGCCGAACATCTTGGCGCTCCCACTGAACAAGATGACCCTCTCATGCGACATGTCTGGCATTCTTCTTCGTCATTATCTATGGATAGTGAGCAGATGCCTCTGACGCAACCATTGGGTGATGATACTTCTGGTACATCCAGCCCTTATGCCTCTGAATCTGTGGAGGATAAGCCCCTGGAATTACAGGATACCGCGGAACTCAACCCTGTCTCGCCACTGCCTCAACCTGCCGATTTGAACGGCGTCCTTGTCATTTGTGATGGTGAAATGGCCGGACAGAGTTTTGTTCTAGAGCGTCCCGTCATGAGCATCGGTCGCGGATCCGAATGTGATATCGCGATAAATGACGCTTCTATTTCACGCCGTCACGCCCAGATATTGCGTCAGTCTAATGGTCATTACGCGCAAGACCTCGCCAGTCGCAATGGCAGCAAAGTCAATGATGAGCCATTGCTTGCCCCAAAATTACTTCAGCCTGGCGATATAATTTGTCTGGGAAGTGTGCGTCTCGAGTACACCCTTTCTTTGCAGGATACCGCTGCCACCCTGACATCCATACCTGAAACCCCACTTCAAACCGCGCGCCCAATAAATAGCGGACCAGCGCCACTGCGCCTGCCAAGCAGGCCGAAAAATGTATGAACTTTGAAATTTGATTACTCTACTCTTTTACTGAATTGGATGTGTTATACTAATCAGTAATAGAGATTGTACCCCCGGCATGGAGGTTTTCATTTTATGACGCGGCTTCAAGCAAACCAGTGGCCCCATTATGCGTACATTGTTCCACAGATTTATACCAGGGCAAAGGTGCGCCTTATTGGTTTGGGGGCCTATGCCCCCAGCGGTATCGTTACCAACGAATACTTTGCCTACATCTCTACTCGCCTTGGCGATCCTCGCAGCGCGCCAGACCTGGAGCGCGTGACCGGCCTGAGCACGCGTCACGTGCGAGCGAGCACGCTGGAACTATGCCGTAGAATGGCCGGCGCTGACGCTCCTGGATTGATCGATGGTCCGGACGCCCTACAAGATGAGTCTTTAGTAGATATGGCGGTAATCGCAGCCCAACGCGCCCTCGCCAGCGCCGGGCGCGACGCCTCCGAAATTGACACGGTGATTGGCGCGTCTTCCTCCGATAACGATGCTTTCCCTACTATCGCCGGCTTAGTACAGATGCGTTTGGGCTTGGGGCCAATTCGCGCAACCATGCTCAAAGGCGCCTGCGCGTGCCAGACAGAGGCATTCCAGATGTGCGCCGAAGTGCTGGCAGCCAGTTCCGCCAAACTGGTGTTGTTGGTTACCTCTGAAGGGCTGCTTCCCAATATTTTGAATGTCCTTGACTGGAAGACGAGTTCACTCTTTGGCGAAGGCGCGGCGGCATTTCTACTGGAACGGAGCGAAGATGAAGATACCTACGTCATTAACGGTTCTGACGCTCACCAGGCACACTCCCTCTTCTACCAGACGCCCCTGCGTAAAGATGTGATCGAGATGGCAGAAGTCGACATGAAGATACAAACCCTCTTTCAGGAGGGCAAGGGCAAAGAACTCAGCCAGGTT
>WNGK01001937.1_pt1 | contig 22314 bp, 26 predicted proteins | sample 5400601 | NCBI WGS metagenome assembly WNGK01 (sample SAMN13153376, study PRJNA577476) | soil metagenome | isolation source: 60 cm soil or saprolite under Garry oak tree replicate 1 | place: USA:California | collected 2016-06-15
AAAGGGAGAAAGGAAAAACAAGAATGGATTCATCAGCAAAACGCAAAGTGGGCGCTATCGCCCTGATCGTCGCAGGAATCGGCGCTTTCCTCGTACCGTTCCTCCTACGCGGCCCTGCGTTACAGGCTTCAGCCAACAATGGCGGCAACACAAACGGCAATGGCGGAACCACGACTACCACTCCTGCTTCGACCTGTACCACTAACTGTTCAACCGACACCAACCCAACAACATGCACTGCCGACCCCAAGACGACTGACCCTAGTAGTCACGATAACGAAGGCAAGCATCTTGCAAAGGGACACGACAAGCAAGACACGTCATTAGTGGGCAAAGCACACGGGTTCATGGTTGCTCTAGGCAAACATAACCCGCAACACGACGCAACACACTCCACAAAGACTGACAACGACACCATCAAGAATCACACGCTTCACTCTAATGGCCACGACAACGACGACAGTAACGCTTGCGCGGGCAACAAGGATAACGACGATTCTGACGATCAGGGCAACGACGATTAATCGGCCTGGAAAACAATTCCAGGCTCCCAACTTTCTTTTAGCTTCACCAGACCCTCTTGTTCTTTCGAGACTGATCTTTCGGCCACAGGATGCCTGTAAGGTTTAGAAACATCTATCAAACAAATGCCAACTCGACCGACAATGGTGAACCAGGGGGAAAAAGCTCCGAGCTTCACACTTCCAGATACGGACCGAAAACCCCGCAGTATTCACGAATTTCTGAAACCCAATGGCGCAACAGTGCTCGCATTCTTCCCGGGAGCATTTACCTCAGTATGCACTCGTGAAATGTGCACTTTGCGTGATAACATGCAGGAGCTGAACAAGATCAACGCGCAGGTCGTGGGAATAAGCGTCAACGATCCATTCACGAACAAAGCCTTTGCACAGAACAACAACCTCAACTTCCCAATTCTCTCGGACTACAACAGAGAAGTCGTCAAACTATACAATGTCTATCACGAAAACTTCGGCAACCTCAAAGGATACACTGTTGCAAAGAGGTCTGTCTTCATACTGGATCACAATGGAGTCGTCGTCTACAAATGGGTCAGCGACGACCCGACCAAGGAACCGAACTACGAAGAGCTAAAGAAAGCAGCGGCAAAAACGACCTAAGACGTTCTCCTGTTTACAACTGCAAGGCGACTGCGCGCCTTTTTCCTTTCTCAGGCCAACGATTCTAGAATCTTCAATGCCCTAGCGGCATTGTCTCCGTTTTCGTCGTGGCGCAAATAGACGTAGACAGACTCGCTTCCACTACTCGTTTCTTTGATCTTCCCCGTCCAGTCATCAATCATCTTGTCATCATATGATTCTCTTCGCAACCTGAAATACGGAATTTTTCCAGTCACTTTGAAGACTGGTTTCATATCCTCGGTCTCTGCGATGCAAAAGTTGGCATCGTGTTTCTCGAGGATAGCATAGGTGAGATCATTCAGCCAAGAGTCATGTCTGAACTCGAACACTCTTTCTCCCATCTTGGAGGTGTCCGCGAGGAAATCCTCTAGGAGCTTCAGGTCCTGTTTCGAGTATGGTGGAAGTTGGAATAGAACCGGACCGTTCTTCTCTCCAAGAGATCTCAATGTCACTCCGAGTCTTTCTGTCGCTTCAACCGATCCCTTCCCAAATTTCAGAATGTGCGTGATCTGTCTTGGCGCTTTGAATGAGAACTTGAAATTGTCGCCGGTACTGCCAGCCCACGATTTTACCATTGCGAGGCTCGGAGGGGCGTAGAAGGAACTGTTGATTTCCACACTATTGAGCCTTTGAGAATAGTAGGAGAGGAACTCTTCGCTCTTCAGATTCTCCGGGTAGAAATGTCCTTTCCAGCCAGCATAGCTGAAGCCTGAAACGCCCACCATCGCCTTCGTCTTCAATCCGAACGGTCCTCGAGGAATCGGGGCTGGAAAGGTTTCTAAGGCCTTCCTCACATCAATTGGACTATGCCTACATCACCGACAACCCTTGACTCAGTTGGACTCCCGCTCGAGTCATCCGCCGTCGATTTTGAATTGAAAGGAGTCGATGGCAAGACTCACAATCTGAACAGCTTCGCTGACAAGAAAGCGTTGGTAGTTGTCTTCAGTTGCAACCACTGCCCATATGTTCAAGCCTACGAATACCGCATGGTCCAGCTCCAGAAGGACTACTCAGCGAAAGGAGTCACGCTAGTTGCGATAAACAGCAACGACGACAGCGATTATCCGGAAGATAGCTATCCGAACATGATCAAGAGGGCCAAGGAACAGGGCTTTAACTTTCCCTACCTGAGAGATGAAACGCAGGAAATCGCTAGGAAATATGGCGCAATTTGCACGCCACACGTTTTTGCATTCGATCAAAATCGCCGACTCCAGTACAAGGGCAGAATCGACGACAACCGAAATCCAGAATTGGTGAAAATTAAAGATCTTAGGGACGCATTGGACGCGATACTCGTAGGCCACAAGCCCTCAGTCCAAGAGACAAGACCCTTCGGCTGCTCAGTCAAGTGGAAAAACTAGACCGTCACAGGATTACAGCTCGCATTTTGGCCTTTAATATTACCGCTATGCTCTGGTAGGATGATAGTATGGGTAAGCGAAAGGTCCTCAGCGAGGCCAACCTCAGCGAGATGCTCACACCTGGTCCAGGCCAGCTCTACGGGACCGTCAAGAATCTTCTCGGGTATGACAGGGTACTGGTCGAGTGCGCTGACGGTGTCACAAGGGTGTGTCGAATTCGGGGAAAAATGAAACGACGTGTCTGGATCAAGATGGGCGATACTGTCCTAGTCGCTCCTTGGGACTTCCAGCCAGAGCGCGGGGACATCATGTTCCGGTACACTCAGGGACAAGTTGAGTCTCTCCGAAGATCAGGTCAACTCAAAGTCTAACGCATGGACTAGAGCTCACGAACCCCTTTTTCCTCTGAGATTTACAACCGGCATTCTACGAATGCTGGTGTACTAGGGCCCTAGGAAAATGGGCACTTTCGAGGAAAAATACGACTCGGAAGTTCAGTGGAGTGTTTGTATAATGTGAAGAAAGGGTTGAGCGAACTACATTCCATGCTTGTCTTTGGTATGCTGGTTCAAAGCGGCTTCAGAGCCGAACTTGGCGTTACATTTTGCACAAGTGAACTTTCCTGCACCTGTAGTAGCACCAACACTGACCGTCTTCATCATGACGCCTCCAACGGCGATAATGGCGCCCAAGACTGCTAGGCCTAAGCCTCCGAGCTGAATTGTGTGGTGTATGTTCATCGAGTAAAGGTAGCCCCAGGTTCCTAGACCTGCGACGAGTACTACCACTCCGAGTATGAGTAAGGGCGTTTTCATTTGTCGATCAGAGGTCCGGGCTATTGTATGGCATTTAAGCCATACCAAGAGCGCTATGACATGGGCTTATCCATTCGTGAAGGCTTAACTAAGATCACGGTCGTGGTAGGCCGCAGGCGACTTGGTCAGTGCCTATTGAAAAAAAGCGGCTCTCCAAGAAAGACGTTCAGAAGTTTGATCCAAGTCCTCTCTATCTCTACACAGCGAAGGACGCACTGAACCGTGTCACTGTACTGAAGGAAGCGAACAAGGACGCCTACCTCATTGCCGGCAGATACTCAGGCAACGACAACGATAACCGGCTCTACACCCCCCTCAACGAGGAAGACAGCAAAGAGATCGAAAAACTGGTCCGAATCGGCAGGAAGGACGCGACGATCAGCTTCCTCTGAGCGCGTGCAGCATAAATATTTCTACATGACCACGGAGTTCCGGCCAGCATGACACCCCTCGAAGAACTGTCGCATCTCATCTCCCAAAAAGGACGACGAATACTCGTCGCACAAAACCCCGTCGACCTAAAGACACTACAAGGAGAAAACTCGGTTTACATTCTCCAACTGCCTGAAGAGGGCCATGCCGCCGGAGGCAGAGCCGGCGGATTCGGAGAGAGACGCGTCGAGAAAATCTACTGCTTCCATTACCAGAACGGAGCCTGCCGCAAGCTCTTCGAAGTAGAAGCTCCCGAGAAGCTGGAGAAATTCGAGCTCCCCTACCACGCTGCAGGCACGCCTGTAATACTTCCTGACGGTTCCGAGAAGGTCATTTCGGGAGTAATAGATCCAGAATTCATCGAATCCTATCGGCAAATCGTCTAGGCTTTCCGCCCTAGGACAACGTCGCTAGAGCATGGGTAGTCCTTCGGCTTTCGACAACATAATGTAGATTGTAGACTGCGTTGACGGACGGGTCAGTCTCTTCTCCAAGGCCTCTTTCTCCTCAACAAGCAAGTCCCTTGCAACGTAGATCTCGATCGTCTCGTGCCCTGCCTCGGCAAGTTGTTTCAAGCGGGTTTCCAAGTAGCCAACAGCAGAGCGAAAGAAGTTGTCAGGAAGCTCGGGGAGCTCGACGTCGACCAGAGTCGTCGGGTCAGCTCTAGCACGGAGCATTTCATAGAGCTCAGAAGTATCAGGTATTTCGATTCTCAAGTGCTCGTGGCGAAATTCTTCGAGGTTGAAGCTCATTCGTCCCCACTTCTGCCTCTTCCATAGCCGCTGATGATCACTGGGCGAGAGGCCGCTGCCAAAATCCGCGTACTCTAGTGTCACATTCGCGTTTTCGAAGTACTCTGAGCGAACGACCCTTCCCCGGTGAACATACCTGGCTGTCCCGGCAATTTCAGAAGAATTCCCCATATTATCCGTCGGCGAAATATCGGTTGTTATCTGATAGACGCTGGCGGTTTTGTCGCTGGTAGTTCCAGGGAGGAGATGTCTTCGGACGGCGTTTCTCTGATCCTCGAAGATTGAGGGGTCGGCGAACAAGCGCTTGAATCGCAGCCGGACCCTATAGAAATCGGCCTCAATCACCATGTTTCGATCGGCCCAACCTATCCCAGCTTAGAGAATCTGCATACGCTCGCGCATTCTTTAACTGATTCCAACATCCATCATCTAGCAATCATGTCGCGCCGGGTGAAGGAATACTTCAACCAAGTCTCATCCCAATGGGACAATATGAGAAAGAGCTTCTACGGCGAGGAGGTTCGGGACGCCGTCTTGAACGCCGCCCAGATTAGTCCCGACGACACCGTCCTAGACGCGGGTGCTGGAACAGGGTTTCTGACTCAAGGGGCCGCTATGATCGCCCGCAAAGTCATCGCGCTCGACTTCTCCAGAGGTATGAGCGATGAATCAATTGCGAAACTGGGAAGGGGGAAGGTCGAGTTCCGAATTGGAAACGTCGAACACATGCAATTGCCAGATTCATCTGTCAATGTTGTAATCGGCAACATGGTATTGCACCACTGCCCCCATCCAGACATGGCAATAGCAGAGATGGCTAGAGTACTCAAGCCCGGAGGAAGAATCGCACTCTCCGACCTACAAGAACACAACTACGAATGGTTACGGAAGGAACACGCGGATCTGTGGCTTGGGTTCAAGATGGAGGATGTTCTCTCGATGATGAAAAAGAACCGGTTAGAAGACGTGAAAGTTGACGAGTTATCTTCTTGCTGCACGAGCACGCAAGAGGAGCAACAGGTGAAGATCCCAATGTTCCTAGCGTCCGCTCGGAAACAAGTTTGATGGAGCGAGAGTCTTCGATGCCCTGCTAAACGATCTTAGTGGGCTAGTTTTCGTGGGTGAGCTAGCGCTCTTGGAGCATGAGTAAGGGGTTTGAACCGGTTTTTCTCATCGACAAAGACGATCTTTGGATTCCAGTGTTCAGCTTCCTTCTCGCTCACAGACACAAAGGCTGTGATGATTATCTCGTCCCCCGGCTGCACTTTCCGGGCGGCCGCTCCGTTGAGCGCGATTATTCCGCTCCGCGGGTCCGCGGGGAGTGCGTAGGTGGAGAACCTTTCACCGGTCGTAATGCTCCAAATACTGACTTCCTCGAAGGGGAGAATGCCAGCCGCCTCCATTAGAGAGGAGTCTATCTCGATACTTCCCTCATAGTTGAGATCCGAACCTGTCACTCGCGCTCTGTGAATCTTGCCCTTGAGCATTGTCAGCTGCAATCTTGCCGTTTCCCCTGCCTTTTCCTACCAAAACACGTATGACTCGCTAGATTTGAACCGGGGCTACTGTCTCTCTAGAGAACTAACGAGAACACGTGTGAGGGCCAGACTCTGGTGTTTTCGTTAAGTATAGCTTGGCCGAATTGGTGGGAGAGTTTGGGCATTGAAGAAGCAGTCGGACCCCGCGGACGTTGTCCTCAAAGAAATCGAGGCGATTGGACAACGTTCATTCATCCCATCTATTGGCCCCGTGAAGGGAAAGATCCTCGCGGAAATCGTGAAGAAGACCAGGCCAAAGCGAATTCTTGAGGTCGGAGCACTCTACGGGTACTCTGCGATACTGATGGCCAAGAACTCTCCTCCTGGAGTTGAGATAGTCTCTGTCGAGAAGAACCCGGAACATGTTCGTATCGCCAAGGAGAATATCAAGCGGGCAAACATGGAAAGGAGCATCAGGTTAGTTGAAGGAGATGGAAGGACTGAATTGGGGAAGCTCACCGGAAGCTTTGACCTAGTTTTCCTGGACGCGGAGAAAACGCAATATCTCGCATATCTGAAAGCTGTCGAAAGGAATCTTCACAAGGGTAACGTCATCGTCGCAGACAACGTGGGCATATTCAAGGATCAGATGCAAGACTATCTAGAATATGTCAGAAACAAGGGTCCCTACAAGAGCCGGACAATTGAAACCCTCCTAGAATTCTCGGACAGTACTAAAGACGCTATGGAGATAAGCGAGAAACTAGACTAGTCTACCGCGGGACTAGAAGGGTGAAGAGCTAACGGGATTTGTCTTCTCGTTCAGCTGGGCACTATTCATCGTATATGAAAAAGTGACCTTGCGGATGCCGTGGCCGCTCAAGCATTTTCTGCTCGGACAGTTCCCTGGCGAGTTTGAGGCACAACGTCAGGTTATGAGACTGAGAAGCAAGGAGGTATTGGTTTGAATGAGTTGGCGCACGTGGAGAACTTCTAGAGTCATTCTGTGTCTCGAAGGACGTTGCAGTATCCCGAGACGAACCTGCCTATCTCTCCGGTAACAGGGTCGTAGCTGTGTCGTTCCGCGTGGCCGATATCACGGCCGTAGACGTGAATGCTCGTTGTTGGTTTTCCTGAAATATTGTCGACTCGGTGGATGCCACGGTGACCCAAAACTGTCACGTGTCCTTTGGCGTTGATCTTCTCACTTACCTTCTCGATCTTCGCAACCTTGGGATTTGATCCATCATCGGTTCTACGGAACAGTGCTTCCCGCTCCTCGCCATCATAGACTCCGATGAGGGCCCACGTCAAGTGATCATGTATCGGAGTTGTCTGGCCAGGATACCAGACACCGCCGATGATCGAAAAACTCTCATCCTTCGGCATATGAATGAGATTCATCGCGAAACGATCTTTGCGCGGGGTAAAGGCTTCAAAAGGAATCGAACTAGGAGTAGAGATCAGTTTTTCCAATGATATCTTGATAGTCTTCAAGACGCTTGACTCATCAGAAAACTCGCGGGCAGTTGTATAGACCTCTTTGATGAACTGTTTAACGCCATATTGTTGGAATGACAACCTTGGCGAAGGTCAATCGGCTAACTCTAATAGAGTTGCCGTCTAAGCGCGCGAGAGGGGGACGAATGGCTCTTTACCCGCCCGGCGACTAATCCAGTACTCTTAAGATCGCATTCCATATCGGTCGAGCGGCATCATCCTCAGACGTGGTCGAACCCTCACTTCTCCCGCTGAACGACGCGTTTTCGTGGACCTCGAAGAGATGTTGATCCTCCCCGGTTACAAGTACCCATCCGAGAAGTGGATCGTTTCGAACTTTCGCCAGAATGTCACCCTGTGTCAAGGTCATATTCAATATCCTCCGACACTCATCTCATCGAGAATTCAGACAGAGTCGAACAATTACGTTTCTGAAGTCCACCTGTTCTTTGGTGGAACTGCATTTCTCCTGGCAGGCCAAATTCCCAAGAAACCCTCATGATGTACATTGCGAGTCCTTCTTGGATCTGCACCGAAATTGGTATGAGAGGGGAGAGAAGATCGTTCGGCCCCCTCTGTGGAAGCTGCTGCTTTAGCTTGGGTTGGGCGGTCCAAATATCCTCAATGCGGTAGTGCCCTGTTCGGTCATGGACACCTCGCTTCTTCTTCCATTCGACTCCACCTTCACATAATTCCACTCCGACTCCATAGGGCCCAGAATCCCTTTGAGCTGACTGTGTTTTGCTGATTTGGTGAATTTCACAACGGCTTCATCCTTGATACGGATTACGCCTATCTTTTCGAGTGCATCGATGAGCTGGGATTTCTTCATTCGACCTCCCGCTTTTCTAAGGATTTCTAGCACTTGCAACGCCTCGGGTTTCGGTTTGTTGATGTCATAAACCGGCAAGATCTCTGGCTCCTCCACAATTTCGGTCGGTGGGGGCTGCGCCTGCTGGGTTTTCGGATACGCTACTGGCGCGTAGTATGGGGTTGCCTTCCAAAGCATGCAAGAAAGCATTCCAGCGATAGACGTAATCTTCGTTCCTGTCGATACGTTGACAAAAATCTGATTTTGCCGTTCGCTTGCAATGATCTGTCGAAATTGTTCGAGGCACTCGTATAAGTCCCAAAGATCTGCGTACGATGTTTCGTCCTTGATGTTCGGATAGTTTCGCATCTCACGCTTGATCTCTTTCATGAATGGCTTTGCTTCATCGTTCTCCTTGTAAGTGATGAAGTACACCTTGTCAGCTCGCATCCTAACGAGGGGCTCTGTTACTCTGCGGAACTGAAAACCAACGGGAGCAATGTGCACTCTTAGGTGTCCGAAGCTAGTCAACGTCATTTACCCCGGTAATGTTGTTAACATGGTTCACGTTAACGGCATTAAATAAGACCTGCCCCATTTTGTTTCCTAGGTGATAGAGAATGGAAACTCAGTCCTCACAGGAGCACGTAATCTTTGTCAACAAGAAGGAAATTCGGGTAGAAGAGGCGAATCTTACAGGGTCTCAAATTCTTCATCTCGCTAGTTTAGACCCAACTCAGTATGATTTGTTCTTGGTTCAAGGCCAGCAGAGTACGCAGATAGGACCAGATCAGCTCGTTGAGATTCGGAACGGGCTTCACTTCAACGCGATTCTGAAAAACGTGCCGTACGGTGATAATGATGGTCCCGGAAGCGTTGAGTGTTGATCTTAACGTCCTGAAGGACCGCGGATTCTCCTACGAAGTGGTGGAGGAGAACCCTCGAATTTTCGTCATCTTCAGAAATTACCAGCTGCCGTTGGGCATCTATAATCGCGAAAAAACCGACCTTATGATCTTCACCACCCCGTACTATCCCAATGCTGGCTTCGACATGTTCTGGGTCGATGATCGACTGCTTCTGAAGAACAACTCTATTCCTCAAGGCGCAAATTCTGTCGAGAACTATCTCGGGAGAAACTGGAGAAGGTTCAGTTATCATCCGTACAGTGCCAGGCCATGGAATCCGGGGGAAGACAGCATTCTAACATTCATGCAACACGTCGAGCAGAGATTAAGGAAGGGAGATTAGTTGACAACTCTTCTCTTCTCTAAGCGCTCCTTCCAAGATATTCAGGGTTTTCTCTTTGAGAAAGCTCCTCGCGAGAATGGCTGCTTCATTCTCGCAAATTCCTATCATAGAAGCGGAGGAGAAGTCGTTATGATTGCAACTGAGATGCTTAGACCCAACGAAAAGTCTTGGAACCAAGAAAGCGAGCATTCGCTCGAACCAAACTCATCCTACACGAATGCGTCTGTTGTCAGAGCGGACAGTTCGAATTCAGGGTTGATCTTTGCGCATACTCACCCCGGTGTTTTTCATCCTCCCACATTCAGCCCGATAGATGAGGATTCGAATCGTAGGCTCTTCCAAAACCTATGCCAAATCCTCCCAAACAGGCCGCTCGGAAGCATAGTTCTCTCACGAAAAGGCGTCAATGGCGTTGCGTACGAGAATAGTCGGATCACTCCATTTTCTGAGATCAAGATTATCGGAGGCACATATTCGACCGTAACAGGGAAAGAGCAACCTCTAGGAAACGCTCAGGGGCATCATTTAGTTGATCGTCAGATTCTTGCGATTGGAATTGCACGACAGGCCACACTCGACTTCATGAAAATAGCTATCATTGGAGCCGGCGGAACTGGGTCTGCTGTTGCTGTTCAACTCGCTAGGATGGGAGTCGAGAGCTTGCTTCTAGTAGACAAAGATCGGGTCGATGAGTCGAATATTTCTAGGGTCTACGGAACTAAACGGAAAGACGTTGGGAAACCAAAGGTTAGCGTTCTAAAGAAGAATATTTCTACGTTTTCAAGAACCAAGGTGGACGCGATCTACGAGGACGTTTCAGCCGAACACACTCTCTCTCAACTTTTCGACTCAGACCTGATTTTCGGTTGCACTGACAATCTTACCAGTCGATCCGTCCTCAATGACTTTTCGCTCCGATCTTACATTCCGCTCATCGACATTGGTTGCAGAATCCACTTGGATGACTCTGGATCGATCGAGCAGGAGATTGCAAAAGTCCAGGTTGTGACGCCAGACAATGCATGTCTATGGTGTACGGGTACGCTAGATGGAAAGGTCATATTGCAAGAATCGTTGCCCAGGGACGAAAAGAAAAGACTGAGTAGGGAAGGTTACTACGAAACCGTTGAGAACCAGCCAAGTGTAATATCACTCACAACGCTAGCGGCGAGTTTGGGTATCAACAAGCTCCTAGGCCTGCTCGGGGCATTCGGAGACAATCCAACCAGCCGAACTCAACTGGAGCTTAGGAACGGCTTCATGGTCGACGATTCACCCAAGATCAGAGACGATTGCATTTGCGCAAAGTTGAGGGGTCTAGGAGAGAAAAGACATGTGTCCTTGCGAGACGGACATGATTCTCCTGTAAAGAGCGTAGCGATAGTTCGGTTAAAGGGAGGTAAGAATTCCACCTCCGCGTAGGAGAGGAGGTGGACTACCCAGTTTGATTGGTTTCAAGCCCAGAACTTTGCTAGCCTGCATCATTGCAATCTCGTTCATTGCACACTGCTTCAGCCTAGCTTCAGGCAACGCTCAACTGCAGAGTGAAGAACGCAAGACTACAAAACGAAAGGCTTTACTGAGATTGAAGAGATGTAAGAGTTTGGGCCCGTAGCTTAGCCAGGCAAAGCACGGGGTTGTTAACCCTGTGATCCCGGGTTCAATTCCCGGCGGGCCCGCACCCTATAACAATCATCCGCCTACCTGATGGGGGTTTTGCGGCGTATGTTACTAAGGTAGTACTACTAATAGTAGCAACTATAAGGCTTGCTGAGGGCTTGCTGAGAGCAAGCAGTGATGTGACAGTATGAGCATTAATATGACCCATATCCGACGATAGTTAACGGCACTTAGTCATCAGTCAAAGAGTTAACAGAACCAGAAACAGAAAGCAATAAGTCAATTCGCTTAGACTGATTCCCTGTGAAGCTCGACAAAGTTCCCCTCAAGATGGACTTTCTCAGGAAGAAGCTCAAGTGGATTCAGCAGTCGATGAGGGAACAGGGAATAGACATCTGGATCACGTTCACGCGTGAGGGTAATGAGGATCCACTAGCGCAGGATCTGAGGTTCAGTGATCTGACTTGGAGGTCCGCCGCGATCATCGATCAAGATGGAACAAAGACAGCCATCGTCGGGAGCCTAGAGGTCGACACGATCAGGCAGAACAAGTTCTACGACGAGGTCGTTGGATATGCAAGCGAGGGCGTAGCTCCCAAACTGAAACAGATCATCGGAAAGAGAAAACCGAAGAGCATCGCGGTTAACACCAGCTACGACGAGGGTGCCGCTGATGGTCTAACGAGCGGCATGGAAGCTTATCTCAAACGGGCACTGAAGGGATATTCCAAACGGTTCGTATCAGGGGAAGACCTGGCCATTACTCTGCGAGCAAGGCTGGTCCCCGAGGAAGTCGATCTTGTAAAGAAAGCGATAGTCGAGTGCGAGAAGATCTATGACGAGGTCGAGAGTGCTATCAGACCCGGCAAGAAGGACAGATATGTACATGAGTTCGCCCACAAACTTCTCGCTCAAAGGGGTCTGTCAACCGCCTGGGCCTTTGACAGATGTCCATCTGTGAATGTTGGCGGTGATCCCATGGGTCACATCGGCTATCACAACACTACTATTCGGAACGGCGATTTCGTCAAACTCGATTTCGGAGTCAATTATGAAGGCTACTGTAGTGATATCCAGCGGGTCTATTTCGTTGGGCCCGGAAATATTCCCAGCTCGGTGAAGCGCATGTTCGAGACGGCTAGAGCTGCAAACGATGCGGCTCTCGCAACCCTGAAGCCAGGCACTGTAGGTTACAAGGTCGATGGTGCTGGCAGAAAGCTAATCGTCAAGAAAGGCTACCCGGAGTACAAGCATGCGCTGGGACACGTCTTGGGCCGGAGCACGCACGAGATTGGTCCTCTACTCGGTCCAAGGTGGCCGAACAGGTATGGCAAGCAGGTCGAGAAACCGGTTCAAAGGGACATGGTCTTCACAATAGAACCCTCGGTCACGAGCAAGCTCGGAACTTGCAACCTTGAGCAGGATGTCCTGGTCACGGCGAGCGGCTACCAACAACTATCTAAGCCACAGGAAGACATAATCAGGGTCGGATAAACCTCGGAACCGACAAATACGTTGGAGCAGACAACTCACACATGTCCCGTCTGCGGCACCACGGGACCCTGCACTCGTTCATCTGGGGAAACCGACGAGTACAGGTATCACAACTGCCATGTGTGCGGCTCCACGTGGAAGGAGCCGAAAGGCCCGTCTAAGGCCAAGTCGTAAATGAAACGCTAGACTAAGCGCTGCGCGATGTTCCGATCTAGTTTCTAGGCTATTTCGGGTCTGCTACATGTGGGGGTGGATGTTTGCCTTTGGCGTGAAGGAAAAGATGCTTGGCAGACTTGTACGTATGCCCGGCAGATAATGAGATCAGGCTTGTAAAGACCCAGAAGAAAGGAACACCCTGAATTGCAATATTCGTAACCTTGTATGTGTAGATGCCTTGGACCCCGACACCGGTCTCCGTGATAGTCGTTACTGGAGGCGTAGTGAGGAAGATGAAGAGAAGGAAGAGGGTACTGGCAAAGCCTACGATTGAGACGAGGCTCATCAACGATTCGACGATTCTCTCGAACTTTACCAGGAAGCCCATGGCAAAACCCTCGTGGAGCCGTCTGAGACATAATCGAGTTGTTACCTAACAGGGTAAGTTGGATGCACCCCCATCTAGTGCTTGAGGACCCATTCAGCACTTGTTCTAAGTCGTCACCATTCTCTTCGCATGTAAGTTGCGATAGAACTTAGCAAGCGCTCGAGTTCCGATCGCGTGCTTTGACGGCCATAGGCATGACTGGAAAAGACCCCAGCCGAGAACTAAAGATCGGTTTAATCATGATGCTAGCCTCTTTTCCCCTGTTTTTCCCGTTCATATTTCGTTTTATTGCCGTCATTCTCTTTTTTGCGGGATTGATCATCTACGCTGACGGCTTGCTCCAAAACACAAAATGGGAAAGGGCAAAGAAACAAGCCGGTGTCGCGCAAGATTAGGACATCACTTAGCGGAGTTGTTAATCGTGATCTTCCAGGGATTGGACCTGACAATGCCGTGACTTATGGGGCTCTGCATATGCCCCCCAGCGTTTCCAAATTCTATCTCTACGAAGATGATTGTCTGAGACTCGAAAACCAAGCTATTTTTTTTTCGTAACTATTTTTTTTCTGTTAACTAAAATGCGACCCCCCTAGGGGGTGGTTTTTCCCGCGCCCCGCCCTTCGTGAAATCGCATAGAACCCACGTTCACCAGCCCCTGCCTACCGTTCCTTCCTTCGTGAAGACGGCCGATTCTAACACCGCTTCAATTCAGCACGGTGATGGGACCTGCTCATTCGGTTCCTTTGAGCGCTCTGAGGGCGTTCAGGGTCACCCAGAGATTGGGATTGCCCACCTCGCCTAGGCTCGAGTAAATGCCTGGAACCTCAACAACTTTTCCAGCGCTCTTGTAGATGTTGGAGAGGTCGATACCTTCTTCTTGGACCGAATGCCATTGTCCTGTCTTCTCGTCCTTCACGAAATTCCGCCGCAGCGCGCGAAGATACGTCGCCTCCAAAGGCCAAGTCCCGTCTGACAACCTTTTCGACAATAACAACTCCCGAGCGTCCTTGGTCCTTTCGTCTCCACCAAAACCAAGCGCTGCGACAACTCGCAATCCATGGAGAATGTCATAGAAATAGAATAGCGGAAAATGCAATTGGGTCCACTCCGGCCGAATCACTTTGCCTGATGTATCGCTCTTGAACAGGCGATGCGTAAGCATGAATTCGACGCCTCTTTCCACCGCTTCCCGCCCGCCACGCGGCCATTTCTGGGGGTCCAACGAAGAAAACGCCCACAAGGGCTCTATCGTGGACATGAACGAGCTATGGTGAACCGCCCCAACACCATCTCGTTTCTCAGTCTCGCAGTTCCATCCTCCATCATCACGCTGATGCTTCACAAGCCATTCAAACATCTCTCGTACTCGAGGGTCGTTCTCAAATCCGAACTCTGCGAGCGTACGTGCCATGTTCCCGGTTACACACGGCTCCCAGACCAAACGCCACCCTCGCAAATCTTCATCAGGATACTTTGGCGGAGGCCACGATCGATCCTGTCCATCCATGACTCGTAGAAAATACTCGCCGCCTTTCCTAATCGAAGAATGTGTCCCCGGAACGCCGATTTCAGCCAACAATATTAGCGCCCAAACAGTCGCCCTCCACTTGGGCCAATACACATCCTCCCCATCACCCCAGTAACCCGCTGGGTGTTGTTCTCTCAGATATTCAGCTACGGGACCCCAAGACGCGATCCCATTCAAGGCTGCTACAACCTCGGTATCGCTCTCGGATCTTCCAAGAATATCCTTGAGCGTCCAGTATCGAACGCCTGGATTCTCATTCTTCAGGAGCCAGGCGACAGCCTGATCCCACTTCGCGACCTCGACGGTACTTGCCAATTCATTGAAACTCCGTTAGAGTGAAGGATTAGAGGCCCGGCAATTAAAGCGAACTCTACAGGAGCTTAATGGAACCAGCTATTCAATCCAGAACCAACAGATGAGATGGAATCGCGTTAGGCCGAGTATTTCTGATAGAACTCTTCAAGCTCTTTCCGGGTCGGGCTTCCTCTAGTCTCCGGCCTACCAGCCTTTAGCGCTGCTGCCATATTCCCATGCTTAAGCGCCTCGATATCAGTAAGGCCCAGTACCTTGTACGCTGCAAAGGCTCCGACGAACGCGTCTCCACAACCGGTCGTGTTAACGACCTTCCGTCCCATTTTTGCTTGGTCGACGCTTTTCATCTTCAACTGTTTCCCCTTATCATAAAACGCGAACCCCTTGCCTCCCAAAGTGACGATAACCCTCATTTTCGGGGCGACCTTGTTGAATGCAGCGACAGATTCTGCAAGACTGCGCGCACCGGAAAACGCCAGCGCCTCATGCTCGTTCAATACCAGATAGTCCAAACCCTCCATTTCACCCGTGAACTCTTTCATTCCGAATCTTGTCAAGACGCCTGGATGCCAGAGGACGGATCGTCGGAGGCGGCGTCCTTCCGAGAGGATTCTCCCGGCAACGTGGCGTGGTGGGTCTATGACGACCATCATCCGGCAATTACCGAAAAGATTCTGAACCTCCGGGAGCATAATGTGGTCCCGCTTCAGCCCAGCATTCGCCCCGAAATGCGTCTCAATATTGTTCCTCCCCTTCTCGTCAACTGTAATGTACGCCTGTCCCGACTCAAGCTTGATCAACGTCTGGACCGCAGACGTGTCAACTCCGTCCTGCTTGAGAATCGACAACTGTTTCTTACCTATCTCATCCTTCCCGACACACGCCAGCAAGGCCACTTTTCCGTGGCCGAGGATTCGAGATGCTGCAACCGAAACATTCCCGCCTTTTCCTCCCGGGACCCGGTCAACTTTCTCCACGACCACTTCTTCTCCGGATCGGGGAAGACGTTTGACGAAGAGATTGACGTCCCAGTTTAGGGCTCCAGTAACAACGAGGTCCGGCGGCAAACTATGCCTCTCTCCCCGTCACAGTGGACAATGCCACGTCATCGCAGGTGGAAATCTGCTTTTAGCTCTTCAACGCGGCAGAGATGACAGGCGCGACCGACACTTTGCTTATCGGGCTGGGCATCGTATCAGTGCCGATCACTTTCACTGCTCCAGCTTTCTTGATACGGTCTAGAGCACCATCTGCGAGGACGGGGTGAGTACAGAGTACGAAGACGCGTCTTGCTCCCTTTTTCTTGCAAGCCTTCGCCGCCTCCGCTATAGTTCCACCCGTGCTAATGATGTCGTCAGCGAAGATAGCGTCTCGGCCCTTCAAGTCCACGTCTCCCGTGTCAACCTCGACCTTTGAAGCAGTCATCCCCTCTTTTCGAACTCGTACTTTCCGAAATGCCGTGTGCTCAGCGTCCAGTTCCTTCGCCACGACCGCAGCCCACTGGCCCGCCTCCTCATCGGGTCCAATCACGATGGGGTTGTATGGTTTGAAATGATCTCGTGCGTACTTTCCCAGTTCATGCATTGCGGTGAGGTTGCGGGCCGGGATCTTGAAGACTTTCGCAACATCTCCCAGCCTGTGAAGGTGGCAGTCAATTGTGAGAAACGATGTTGTCCCAGCAGCCTCCAGAAGCCGGGCTACCGATGCGGAGCTGACTGCTTCCCCCGGATAGAATCGTGAGTCTTGCCGAGCGTAGGCGAGGTATGGGGCTACGACGGTGATGGAGTGGGCTCCCATGTCTCTGAGCGTATCGATCAGCAGGAGAAGTTCGAATATGTACTCATCAGGTGTCCGATAGAGAGACTGAATCGCTACGACGTCCTGGTCCTTGACGTCACCATGAATTCGGAGATATTTTTCGCCGTCTGGAAAACGTTTGATCTCCAACTGCCCAGCTTCTTGGCCGAGTTCCTTTGCGACTTTCTCCGCGAGCGGTTGGCTTGCGGAGCCGCCTAGTATGAGCATGGGAGAATGAGACCGCCCGTGCGGTGCTAATAAAAGTGAGGGCTCAAGCCATTCACAATATGATAGCTGAACAACCGGGCGCTTCCAGATGTCTCTACTAGGAAGAGCAGGGCTGGACCTAAGATCCTGGGCCAAAAGCCTCCGGGCCGCAGAACGAATAATCCTAGTTTGCGTCGTAGGATTCGTCCTTGCATTACTTGGTCTGCGGATTCTCGCAACATCTGCAGACACCTACCTCTCCATTGCCCTCTACAATCTCATATCCGGTAATACCCTTGTAGCTCTAATCTATGGAATAGCGACAGTGGGTGATCTCATCTGGGTCCCACTGGTTTTCTGGCTCTATGTCTTCCGCAAAGACAGCAATGAATGGACCAGTTCGCTGATACTGGCCGTGGCGATGGTTACTGCAATGGCTCTGACGGATCTGCTGAAAACAGCTTTCAACCTTCCAAGACCCTTCCAGGTATCTTCACTCGGAATAGCTGCGCGCGGCGAAATTCCCACTAATCCCGGATTCCCTTCAGGGCATACGACAAACGCCTTTACGGTCGCCACGGTGATATGGTCTAGGTATGCCGCTTGGCGTGTTCCCTTCGTTGTCCTCGCGATCTCAACAGGTATCTCGATGATAATCTTGGGATTGCACTTCCCAAGTGATGTCCTCGGCGGCGTCTTTCTGGGAATTTTCTGCGGGACATTCATTCTAGGATTGGCCAAGCTCCGGTCGAGCAAGTGATATTGTCACTTTAGGATACAGGTCCAAGTTACATGGCCCCTTTCGAACTAGAGCACTTGTCTGGTGGACAAGGAAAACAGCGACCGTTGAAACCGTCCCCAGTTGATCATAGAATAGAGGCAGTGCAGCCGACGGGCATCCCTATTCTTGACCAGGTCAGCGGAGGAGGTTTCCCTCGGCCGTCCAGTGTTGCGTTAATGGGTCCGATAGGAAGCGGCAAATCGGCTCTCGTCCGGGAACTAGTGGCAAATTTCCTTCGGCAGGGGTGCCAACTTCTCTATTACTGCATAGATGATCCCGCTGAGGTGGTCAAGCTAGGTCTCGAGGACCATCACATCGCGGTAACGAAGATCGAAGAGGAAGGACGTCTTGAGTTTGTCGATATGTTCTCGCTCGGTGCTCAGAAGCTTGCCGAGTCCCTTCCCAAGATGGACCCGGGTGATATCCTGGAGGAGACGTTGAGGTTTCAGGACCTCCTCGCCCTTGGGAGGAGTTTTGCGATGAAGCCTAGCGTTGGACCCAAGGTGATAGTAATGGACTCTATCACACCATTTTTCCTGCTAGCTGAAGCAAGGCGTGTCTATCAATATGTCCAGGTCATGCGTTTTGCAACGCAAATCGCGCGGGCGGTAACGATTTCGGTCCTGCATACAGAGGTTGTCGACGTGAACGTGGAAAACGCGACCGCGAACCTTGCGGACGGGGTCATTGAGATGAGGAAACGACAGGGAGAAGTCTTGTTGAAGGGAGGCACGCTGAAGGTGCTGAGAATCGGGCGCAACCCAACACCCTCACGGGGATATTTCTACCAGATCACTCAGCAGGGAATCGTGTTCTCCAACACGCCAATGTTCTAGAATTCATGTTTTGTGGTTCAAACTTTTTTCTGGCCCACGAGGGTCATGTGAAAAGAGCCTGTGGTGACTGGAGTCAAGCGCTCCATACTACCATAAGATCCGAGATACTTCCAGCCGGCAGAACTCGTGACTTGCTTCAACTCGTGAAGTGAGTATACCCTGTGGGACACGGGAACCTCCAACAGGAGCCGAAGAGACTCGCGAGTCTTGCGATAGAATCTCCAATTGTTTTCCATGAACGAATTTTCGAGATTGAGCCTTCGGGTTTCGTGCCGTTCTATCCCGTCAAGCTCCGAGGTCCCTTTTTCCTGGAAGTTCTTGACGAGATAGTCCCTGTTCACCGTGTCAATGACCAGGATGGCACCCGGAGATGTGACTCCGTGTAAACTCTTGAGTGTCCGCACATCTTCCTTCTCTCCATAATATCCCATCGACGTGCCCATATTGATGACTACGTCAAATCTTTCTTCCATCTTCTTTCGAAGTTGTCGAGCTGCATCTCTCATGTCAAAGTTGTAAAACCGAATTCTATCTGCGACCTGCTCTCTCTTCGCCCATTTCTGGGCGTATTCCACATAGAACGGGGAGATGTCTACTCCCACCACTTCGAATCTGGCTTTCCCAGGTCGATCGACATCCCACCGATTCCACTCGCAAGGTCAAGCACTCTAGCTCCTTCGCGAATCCCGAACCTCTCGAAGGTCCTACGCAGGCGGTCAACCTCGGCCGGAGTCCCTTGTTTCATTGACTCCATCCAAGGGAGAAAGACCTCTGGATGGTTCACGAAAAGCAGTTGAGTCCAATCCTTACCCTTCAATTTCGTTTTTCCAGCCATCGTTCCAACAGGAACAGGAAACACTTAACATTCTAACTGCCTTAGACTTCGGTGACAACGGTTGGGGCAAGATCCAAAGAAGTTGCGTATTGGCTGTAGCGGCTGGTCCTACCAGGACTGGGTCGGCCCATTCTATCCCAGGGACGCCAAGCCCGGCGACTATCTTCGGATGTACTCACAGGTCTTCGACGCAGTTGAGATCGATTCCACCTACTACCGCACGCCCTCGCCTTTCATGGTATCCAATTGGAAGCGTGCCACTCCTGACGGTTTTCTCTTCACGGCGAAATTTCCAAAGAAGATCACGCACGAGCTGAAACTGCGAGACAGTCAGGCACAGCTCGAACGGTTTTACAAAGCTATGTCTGAGCTCCGGGAGAAGCTTGGAGCGTTGGTAATCCAGCTTCCGCCGTCGTTTAATTACAAAAAAGACCAAGACGCGCTGGAAACCTTTCTTGGACAGACGGACAAGAAGTACGTACACGCCATCGAATTTCGCAACAAATCATGGTTCAAACCTGACATCTACAAGCTACTTGAGACGAGCAATGTCAGTCTTGCTTGGTCGGAGAACCAGTACGCTTCAACTCCGCCCGAGGCGACGTCTGACGTGGCCTATCTACGAATGGTTGGCGACCGTTCGATCACCAATTTTGGCGGCAAGCAACGGGATCAGGGCGAAGTTATGCGAAAATGGTACACTGCCTTGGAGGAGAAATCTAGCCTGTTCAAGCAGGGCTTCATCTTCTTTAACAATCACTTCGCAGGTTTCGGGCCGGGGTCGGTGAACGAGTTCCGACGCCTCGCTGGACTCGCCGAACTTGACTGGAAAGAATTGTCAAAGGAACAGGGACCCTTACAGAGCAGCATGGCAGAGTTCCAGAAGTGATCCGGACGCATGTCTGTCGGATGTGAGTCACAATGTTGGTTGATTGATCTGACGGGCCCCTCGCGTCATGCCCGACTTCAACCTGAAACTTCTTGCGGCTTATGAGCGCTGTATATTCTGTACGGAATTAGGCCCGAAACTGTTAAAAGTTCTTCCACAAGCTACTATCCCTCTACGGTCTTTCTAGGAGAAATAGAATATTGACCGACGAAACCGAAAACAGCAATCACGAGACAGTGACGAGGAAAAGGGTTTCGAGGCGAGACTTTCTCAAATATGGCGCAGGCGTGGCGGCCGTCGCGGCAGGAGCCAGCGGCTTACTGGGGAGAATCCCGTCCCTCCCCTCACCTACAGCAACACCCACTTCAATATTCCACGTCGCACCAAACCCCGGCATCGAAGAGGTCACCATAGCACAGCTTGAAGCACAATACGTCGCGGGAACATTAAACGCAACCTCCGTTGTGAACGCGTACAATACCCGGATTGGCGCTCTGGACCAGGGCGGCCCGAGGCTCAACTCGCTTCTTCAAGTGAATCCAGACGCATTGACCATAGCGCAACAGCTCGATGCGCAGGCCCCTCCCTTCTCTGGGATACTCCATGGCATACCTATCCTCTTGAAGGATAACATCGACACCCACGACCAAATGCAGACGGCAGCGGGCTCACTAGCCCTGGTTGGGACACCACCATCACAGGACTCAACAATCGCCGCACATCTTCGTGCTGCCGGTGCAATAATCTTAGGCAAAACTAATTTGAGCGAGTGGGCCAACTTCCGCTCGTTCTTCTCCTCCAGCGGCTGGTCAGGACGCGGCGGCCAATGCAACAACCCCTACGCGATCGACCGCAACCCCTGCGGTTCAAGCTCAGGGTCAGGAGCAGCGACTTCCGGAAACTTAACGACGGTTTCCATAGGAACTGAGACTGACGGTAGCATCGTCTGCCCGGCGAACGCTAACGGAGTCGTAGGTATCAAACCAACCGTCGGGCTTGTTAGCCGGGCGGGCGTCATTCCTATCTCGCATACGCAAGACACTGTTGGCCCCCACGCTAGGACCGTGGCAGATGCAGCAACGGTCCTAACGGCTATTGCTCAGAGAACCCTTGACCCCCGCGACCCTGCTACCGGCACCAGCCCGCTCGGCAAACTCGGCCAACCGAGGCCCGCTCTGCCAGCTGACTATAGAGCCTTCTTGAACCCCAACGGCCTCCAAGGCGCAAGGATAGGCGTTGTTCGAGACTTTGAAGGGTCCAGCCCCCACGCCGATGCAATCTTCGACTCAGCAGTTACTGCAATTGGGAACGCCGGAGCGACCCTGGTAGACCCAGTGACCTTCCCGCACCTCGCCGAGATCAACAGCGGCCTTGCAGAGTTCACCGTACTTCTCTTCGACTTCAAGATAGACATAGCAAACTATCTCAAGACCAGAACAGGCGTACCCATCGCCAGTCCAACGCTTCAAGCACTTATCGACTTCAACAACGCCAACGCCGATCAAGAGATGCCCTTCTTTGCACAAGAAATATTCGACCTGGCAAACTTGTTCACCTCGAACCCGAAAGCCACACAACCCCTCGGCCTGTCATACAATGACTCATTAGCAATCGACCAGAAGATCGGCGCGACCGAGGGTATTGATCTGTTACTTCAACAAAACAATCTAGATGCTCTAATCGCTGGGACCGACAATCCTGCTTGGCCCACTGACCTGATAAACAGCGACCACTTCGTCTTCGGAACCTCGTCGCCATGCGCAATCGTAGGCTATCCTATCATCAACGTCCCAGCGGGCATGACCTTCGGCGTCCCAGTCGGAATATCTTTCATGGGGACGGCTTTCAGTGAACCCACACTCATCAAGCTCGCCTCCGGCTTCGAAGCTGTCACACAGGCAC
>WNGK01002022.1_pt1 | contig 22310 bp, 28 predicted proteins | sample 5400601 | NCBI WGS metagenome assembly WNGK01 (sample SAMN13153376, study PRJNA577476) | soil metagenome | isolation source: 60 cm soil or saprolite under Garry oak tree replicate 1 | place: USA:California | collected 2016-06-15
CTCATCCGGCACGGGAGGCAGGTCTGCCACGCGCAGCGTCCCAATTGCATGCAGTGTACCCTCTATAGTGAGTGCGCATACGTCTGAAATATTCATTGCTTGTTTTTTGTTTTTATTCTATGGAAGGAGGTTTTCTTATGGATAAGTCTGCAATCATGTTTTTTATCATTGTGACACTCCTTATCTCTGGCGGGGTCTATGTCAACTATTGGCTCTATCGAAACGGAGCATTTAAGAAACCAGCAAATAGAGAAGGGTGGTAAATGAGCTCACTGGGACGCCTCGAGAAGAGACACCGGAGCAAAAGAAAGCCAGGAAAAGGAAGTCCAAGCAGCAGAAATACCAGGAGCAGAGAGATCACATGCTCCTGGTATTTCTGTTCAGTTTGTCTCATAGGCGACGTATAAGCCTTCTGCGAAGGAGAAACTGGTAGTAAGACGGCCAATCTCCCTGCACATTTTGCTATCCCGCTATACTAAAAGTATGAAACGTGTATGTTGGGTGCAGTATAAGGTAATCTCATCCTCTACGCGCTTCTCTCCTTTGATTTGCACAAAAAGCGGTACAACGGTGAGAAACATGAAACGTCTTGTTACCTACACACATCAGACGAGTGTGATCAAGTACTTGAGGACCAGGTTGTTGGTGGTCCTGAGCGTGCTTATCGCCTTGCTCTTGTTGCTCTCGGTGGCCAGTGTGCTGCTGGTGGTCAGGCAGGCCAACCTGGGCCAAAAGCAGGCGGCTCTTGACAACAACCTCGACGACATCCTCAACACGATGCTCGACCAGGCCACTGACCTGCGTGGCTACATCAGCACGAATGACCCGGCCATGCTTGCGTCCTTTTCTCACGATCGGGCTGCCTACCTGGCGTCTCTGCATTACCTGCACACGGAGGTCAGCACGACCCAGCTCAGGGCTACCTCAGCGACACTGGCGCAGGTGGAAGCGCGTGCCAAAGTGTGGTACACGCACTACGCGCTCGTCGAGATCCACGCCATGCAGTCCGGGAAATTCACAGAGGCCCGTTCAGATCAGATGACACTCTTGGGCCGAAGCCTCATCACGACCTTTCGCGCAACGTACGCTCGTTTACGCCAGGCCCTTACCCAGGATTTAGGCGACCTTCAGCAGCGCATCACCTTCACGGACGCGATCGTCTTTGTCCTCTCGCTGGTGCTTTCAGCCAGCGCGATGGTGCTGTTCAGGCGGACCTTCACCCGCTTTGCCAGGCGATTGCATACCCAACTGGAAACGCTCAAGGACACCACCAACCAGCTGGCAGAGGGAGAGCGGGCAGCGCGTATGCCTCCTCTGGGCTATGAGGAGTTGAACGCCGTGGGCCAGACCTTTAACCGCATGGCCCAGTTTCTCGAGGAGCAGCAACAGGCGCTTGAGGAGCAGTCGACCCTTGCGCAGCAGGCCAACCAGAGCAAGAGTGCGTTCCTGGCCTCGATGTCCCACGAACTGCGCACCCCGCTCAACGGCATCATCGGTTTTTCCGAACTGCTGCATGACGAAGTGGTCGGCCCCCTCTCTGAGGAGCAGAAAGAGTATCTTGGGGATGTCCTTGCCAGTGGCAGGCACCTGCTCGCGCTCATCAACGAGCTGCTCGACCTGGCCAAGGTCGAGGCGGGCAAGATGACCTTCTCCCCAGAAGTGGTCGATCTGGAGCAGCTCACAGGGGAAGGCTGTGACAGCCTGCGTCCCCTGGCTTCCCATAAGGGCATCCACGTGAAGATGCAGGTCGATCCGACCTTGAGCAAACTGAGACTCGACCCGGCGAAGTTCAAGCAAGTGCTCTACAACTATCTCTCCAATGCCATCAAAAACACGCCTGAAGAGGGGAGGGTCACTGTCACGGTCGGGCCCCAGGACGAGGAGACCTTCGTCCTGGAGGTAGAGGACACCGGCATCGGCATCCTGCCTGAGGATATCGAGCGACTCTTTGTTGATTTCCAGCAACTCGACACCTATCCCGCCAGGAGGGATCAGGGAACAGGTCTTGGTCTCGCTCTCACCAGGCGCATTGTCGAGGCCCAGGGCGGCAGTGTTGGCGTACACAGCACTCCTGGTCAAGGCAGCATCTTCTTTGCCATCCTTCCACGAGTCATGGTGAAGAGCGAGGAGGACGAATACGATCACAATTTCATCCAGGTCAAATGACTTGCCAGTCACCTCAGTCTCTTCTTTTGCGCTGCCGGCTGCGCTTCGCTGACCTGAAGTTTTTCTTGTCGCCGCATCCCCTTTTCTCGTTTGAGGTAGCGCAACAGGCGGTGAGTTAACACTACAACGCACAACAGGCCAAGCGCGAAGAGTGAAACGGCTCCAAGAATGTCTCCTACAGCCTCCCAGCTTGCACTGAAGGCGAAGCCGAGCGCGAGGGGGATTATCGCGCCCAGCGCCTCACCAGAAAAATCGCAGAGCAGAAAAGAGCGAAAGGGGAACAATTCCGTTCCTGCAACGAGGTTAGTCACGCTGCCAAGCGCGGTGAGCAGGAAGCGTGTCAGGAAAATGGCCCAGCCGCCGCGTCGTTGAAAGTAGAGGCGCGAACGTTCAATGGCTCGTTGATCGATGAATCGTCCGCCAAAACGTGAACGTGGCAGCCAGTTCAGAACTCTGCTTCCCCATAGCCTTCCGACCAGGTAGCCCGCGCAGTCGCCCGCAACCGAGGCGCTGGTGGCAATTGCTACCAGGAGCGCTACGTTGAAGTCGCCCTGTGCTGAGAACGCGCCTGCCGCGAGCAGCAGCAAGGTGACGGGCAGCGGCACGCCGAACGCGGCTATAAAGGCGTAGAGCCAGAGAATGGGATAGCCATATGCTTGCAGGAACTCCAACAAGTTGGTGAGGGAAATACTCATATCTTCTTCCTCCCTACCGGAGGAGGTATGACGCTGTAGGGTTTTCCTGGTTGAGGCTGAGATGGGTGCTGTTTGCGGTAAGTCTGGATCGCCGTTTGTACCTCGTGGATGAGTGCGTCCGGCGTGCGGTGAAAGCGCTCCGCGAGGGAAAGCAGGGTGACATGGCTCACCGATCTGGGATCGGAGACATGCAGCCGCTGAAGGAGGTAACTTTCAGGAACATGGTAGACCTTGGAGATGTAGGGGATCGTCATCCAGGAGCGAATGCTGCGCACATCCCCGGTGAGGGCCATATGACGACTCTGCTGGAAGCGTTGAACTGCCTGCACGGTCTGCAAGGCGCAAAAAATCGTCAGGCCCAGCGCGAGACATAAGAGTATGCCAGTGCTAATCAGCTTCAAGCGCACATTCAACGGATTGCTCCTCTGCAACTCACTTGACGATACGGAAACTCTTCTCTAGAATAACAAATATAGACTCGTTGCTGCAACCATTGCAGAATATCTACTGCACTCTTATTGCACTACCTTCTTCTTTCAGCATTACACGATACAGATTTTTTTGGGAGAGCAGGAAAAGCATGGAACTGGACTGGAAGCATATTAACGAAGTTGAAGATGCAACGGTGATTACCACTATTGATGCACATGCTGCAGGTGAGCCATTGCGCATCGTCACCGGAGGCTTGCCTCCATTACCAGGCAATACAATGCTGGAAAAACGTCGCTACATGCAGCAACACCTGGACTACATTAGAAAAGCCCTGATGTGGGAGCCGCGCGGTCATCGAGACATGTATGGGGCAGTGCTGACTCAGCCAGTGACGCTCGAAGCCGATCTGGGTGTCCTGTTCATGCATAATGAGGGCTACAGCACCATGTGTGGCCACGGGATTATTGCCCTGGTGACCACGCTGCTTGAAACAGGCGCACTACCAGCCAAAGGCCTGCAAACGGCAGTCAACCTGGACACTCCCGCAGGGCTGGTACGGGCTATTGCTCATCTTGATGGTAGCGGGTATGTGGAACACGTATCCTTTCTGAATGTGCCTTCATTCCTGTATGCCCAGGATGTTGAAATTGAGGTCCATGCCTATGGTCGCCTGACCGTCGATGTCGCCTTTGGTGGTGCATTTTATGCCTTTCTCCCTGCTGCACAGCTAGGGCTAAGCATCACACCGGAACATGCCAATCAACTGGCGGCAGCAGGGGATATGATTACCAGGGCAGTCAACGCAGTTCTCCCTGTAAAGCATCCGCTTGAAGAGGACCTGGGTTTTCTCTATGGCACCATTTTCACCGGGCCACCTGAAAATCCCTCACACTACAGCCGCAACGTGTGTATTTTCGCCAATGCTGAAGTAGATCGTTCACCCACAGGCACGGGTGTTTCTGCTCGTCTGGCCTTGCATTCTGCCAGGGGCGAAATAACTGAGGGTCAGAACATCATCATTGAGAGTATTTTGGGGGCAGCCAGTACGTTCAGTGGACGAGTCGTTGGCCATACACGAGTTGGGACATACGAGGCAATTGTGCCCGAAGTAAGTGGAAGGGCATTCATCACCGGTCGTCACGAGTTTATTCTTAATCCGAGAGATGAACTTGGGCGCGGGTTCCTCCTCTCCTGAGCTTGCCACACGGATCTTCGTTCATGTTCCTCGGGTGCCCAGAGCAGCGCTTAGACCAGTTTTTTTAGTTCAACAGGTAAAGGTCCATACTCGAGGACAGAGACGAGGGCGCTAGCTTGTTGCTGTGTAGAGTTAACGGGGACCTCGAACGGTCCTGCGATAGAAGTTTCAATGATACCTGATTCCAGGACTTTTCCGTCCAGGGTGATTGTCAGAGCGTGTCCAATGTTATTGGCCGTGTAAAGCTGAAAGCGATTGACCGCATCGCCCTTCATCGTACAACTGATTGCGAGTAGACCTTCAGGATCCCGGAACACTGAGAGAGCGCTGGGGTCGAGATCCTGGTTGGTAAAGCGTGGCCTGCCACCGGGGTTGTACTGGATATACGGACTGGGATAGAAAGGCGTTCCTACCGGAACCGTAGCATAAGGACCAGTATCCCAGAACGCCAGCACTCCGGTCCCCAGAAGTGTATCGATGGCCTGCTGTTCGTTACCGCCAAAGTGTGGCAGTTGCACCAGGATGCCGGGTTGACCATTGACCGTCAGCACGCGCACACTTGACCCCTGCAAACCAAAGCTGATGAAACGCTGAGAGAGGAGGATGCGCGTCGCTTCCATCTCTGCCTGCGAAGGCGTACTGCCCTTTTCCGCTGGGACCAGCCACACACGAATACCGTTGGTCAATCCCACTGTGGCAGGGGGAGAACCCACCCTGGTGCGGTTGATGCTGGAAAAAGTGAACACCATTGTAGCAACCAGTAATCCTACGAAGAGCGCCGCCACGAGGGCGTTGAGATGCCGCAGCCATCTCTGCCGGGAGGTGGTGGACCTGGAGGGTGGAGAAACCGTGGGTGGGAGCTGCGGCGATCGTGTGTGTGGGTGACCTCCTGCCTGAACAGGCTCAAGCAGAGGGTGGGGATGAGAACGCTGTGCGAGACGCTCGTGAACACGAGTCAGCACCTGCTTTTCTTCAGGCTTCATCTGATAGGCTATCTGAAGTTCCTGGACGAAGTCGGGAGAGGCTTGTTCTTCAGGAAGTAATTCATCATGATCTAACATGTGCTTTCTCCTTCGGTTTGCTGATAGGCCTGACGCAGGAAGTGAATGCTGCGCGAGAGGAGTTTGCGCACGGCTGCCTCGCGTTTGTTGAGCAGTAGGGCAATTTCAGAACAACGGAGTCCATCTCCATAGCGGAGCTGCAAGATGTGCTGTTGAAGTACGGGAAGTTTTTGGAGAGAAGCCCGTAATTGTCTCCGCTCTTCTTGCCGAAGTGTCAGCTGTTCGGGGCCCTCTTCTTCAAGGATGGTGTCCTCAATTGAATCCAGCGCAACTTGCGGAGCTCTGCTCGCTCGGCGATAGACATTCACGAGCTTATTATGCGCTACTCGTTTCAGCCAGGCCAGTTGCTCTCCATGAGGCAATGCAGCGAGGTTGTTGTGCTCCAATGCAGCTAAAAAGACGTCTAAAAGCAGATCTTCCGCGTCTTGCAGTGAGTGCATATGTAAGCGCAGATAGCCGAAAATGACCTGCCCATAGCGCTCATAGAGAGCGGTCTGGCTCTGATTGCCCTGTAAGCTATCCACTTCTTTTGGTTCTAGTGGCATGCTCATTCCTCTGTTTCGCCCCTTCTTGTGCCAAACTTGTGATCACTGATAATAACACCGCTGCGAAGAAAATGTGACATCGCAAGCAGAGCCTCAACCAATGGTCTTCCAGCTTCTTTGAGGTCATCAACACCAACCGAAAGGAAAAGGACTTTGTGGTATCATGCTGTCAATATGTCCAGGAGACAAAGGAGCAGCATATGATTATCGATTTACGCAGCGACACTGTGACACTGCCATCACCTGCTATGCGTGAGGCCATGTATCGCGCTGAAGTTGGAGACGACGTCTACGGGGAGGATCCCACCATCAACCGCTTGCAAGAATTGGCGGCGGAGCGCACAGGGAAAGAGGCGGCCCTCTTCGTGCCCAGCGGAACCATGGGCAACACAGCCGCCGTATTAGCGCACGCGGGACGCGGTGAAGCCGTCATGGTCGGCGACCAGTCACACATCTACCGCTACGAGGTAGGGGGAGCCTCAACGGTGGGAGGTTCGCCTATGTATGTTGTTCCCACGGACGCCAGGGGTATGCTTGACCTTCACCAGGTTGAGATTGGCATCTCCGATGGCAGCGATGAACACTCTGCCCCTACAGCCCTTCTCTGCATCGAAAACACGCATAACCGCTGCGGAGGGGCAGTTTTGAATGTAGAGCAGGTCGAAGCGCTTGTCAGCCTGGCGCATGCGCATGGCGTTAAAGTGCATATGGATGGCGCTCGCATATTTAACGCGGCGACCGCTCTAGGTGTACAGGTGAGCACCCTGGCACGGCCAGTAGACTCAATGATGTTCTGCCTCTCCAAGGGGCTGAGCGCACCGGTTGGCTCGATACTGGTTGGCAGCCGGGAGTTTATTCACAAAGCGCACCGTATGCGAAAAGTGTTAGGAGGCGGAATGCGACAGGCTGGCATTCTTGCCGCAGCCGGCATTGTGGCTCTGGAGCAGATGGTAGAGCGACTGGCCGAAGATCACGAGAATTGTAAGCGGCTCGCCTTTGGCCTGGCAGATTTCCCGCAAATCGACATCGATGTTGAGCGGGTTGTCACCAATATCGTGAACTTTTCTGTATGCAACGCCCAGCAAGAACGACTGACAGATGCCGAGACTATGCAGTTCCTGGAAAAGGCCCGCGAACACAGCGTGCTGATGGGTACGATGGGTGAGGGAACTATCCGGGCAGTTACTCATTACAGTTTGAATGGCGAGGACATCATGGCAGCTCTGGGAGGAATTCGCCGGGCTTTGATTGACATGCAAATAGCATAGGAAGCTGCACCCGAAAAGAGACGAGGGTCAGCCAGGTCGACCTGGCTGACCCTCGTCTCTTTTCGGGTTGCCTACAACTTTAGAAGTACCCTTCGCCTGTATCCGTGTTAAACAGGTGAATGTGATCAGTTTCGACATGCAGCCTGATACGACCACCTGGATGGGCCTCTGAACGTGGATTGAGGCGGGCAACAACTTGTTTTCCGTTAACGGTCATATAAACCAGCAATTCATTTCCCAGGTATTCCACAACATCTACTGTAGCCTCGATACCAGGACCAGTTTGAGCATCCGGTGAGACCACAGTCACGTCTTCCAGGTGCTCTGGACGTACACCAAAGGTGAGGTTTTTGCCTGCTGCCTCTCGGGCTCGCTCTTTGTACAGCGGCGGTACCTCCACCTGTCCCACATTCTCAAGAACAATTCTCGTGGAATCGCCTTCGCCTCCGACTTTGGCACCATTAAAAAAGTTCATGGCCGGCGAGCCAATAAAGCCGGCAACAAAGAGGTTCGAGGGATGGTCGTAGAGTTCCTGTGGTACTCCGATCTGTTGGATAAGACCTGCATTGAGCACGGCTATACGGCTACCCATGGTCATGGCTTCAGTTTGATCGTGCGTTACATAAATAACCGTTGTCTGTAAACGTTGATGAAGCTTGGTAATATTGGCGCGTGTCTCCACACGCAGTTTGGCGTCCAGGTTTGAAAGTGGCTCATCCATCAAGAAGACCTGAGGCTCGCGCACGATAGCGCGACCAAGTGCTACGCGCTGGCGTTGACCGCCGGAAAGTTCTTTCGGCTTGCGCTTGAGAAACTGGTCAAGGTTAAGCAGACCGGCAGCTTCTTCAACGCGCTTCTTGATCTGGTCTTTGGGAAAGTGACGTAACTTGAGGCTAAAAGCCATATTGTCGAAGACGGTCATGTGGGGATAAAGAGCGTAGTTTTGGAAGACCATGGCAATATCGCGGTCTTTGGGAGCAACGCCATTGACAATCCTATCGCCAATGGAAATATCTCCTTCGGACAGTTCCTCCAGGCCCGCTACCATACGCAGGCAGGTACTCTTGCCGCAGCCAGATGGGCCGACCAACACCAGGAACTCTTTGTCCTGGATATCCAGGTTGATGTCATGAACAATCTCGACCTTACCGAAACGCTTGTAAACATGGTCAAATTTGACACGTGCCATTACAGATACTCCTTTTCGCTCTTGCAACAGGTTCGACTTCATTCATGCGCACACTGTTGCTCTTCAACTATTTTTGAGCTTCGCTTAATGTCCACGCTGCAACTGATAATACCAGTTGGGAGTCAACGGGACCTCTTCACGTCATGTTGCAGGTATCTCAAAACGGAGAAACCCAAAACAAACGCTGTAAGTAGCATACCAGATATTGAGTCAAAAAACAATCACAAACAGTCGCGGAGTCGCGGTGTCAAGGTTTAGAGACAGCCCAGCATTTGACACAAGACCTTTTTAGGGAATAACATCAAGCGGTATACTTTACGTGGAGCGCTTGTAATTTTGAGAGGAGTTGTAGCATATGGCATTGACAAACTTCGTAGGAGCAGTGGCAGTAATTACGGGAGGCGCGAGCGGCATTGGGCTGGCAACGGCACGCGCTTTACATGCCAGGGGCGCACATGTTGTCCTGGCAGACATCAATCACCTGGGATTGCAACAGGCAGAGGAACAAATACGTCAACACAACACTGAAGCAAACGGTAAGATACTGGGCATGCCTACAGATGTCACCGATGAGCAGCAAGTACAAGCTCTTATGCGTCAAACGGTCGATGCCTTTGGTCGTATCGACCTGGTAATGACGAGCGCGGGCATTGGCACCGGGGGCCCTATCGACACATTTACAGGCAGCCAGATGCAAAACATCATGAACATTAACTTCATGGGAACGTACCATTGCGTGCGGGCCGCGCTGCCTACCATGCGCAAGCAAGAGTCAGGGCATTTCGTCTTCCTCAGTTCTGTGGCGGGCAAGCTAGGCCCTCCTTTGCTTACTGCTTACTGTGCGACTAAATGGGCGATACGCGGCTTCTCAACAGCTCTGAGGGCAGAACTACATGGCACTGGCATCGGCGTCACAACGGTCTATCCCGCCTGGGTAGATACTCCCATGACACAGTTGGAGGCGGGGGAACTGCAAGTGCTAAACGTGCATATAATGCTCACAGCGGACCAGGTGGCAGTAGAGATTCTTGAAGCGGTGACCGAAGACCGGCGCGATCTCACCATGGCGCCGAATCCCGACATTGCCTTGCTCTTGCAGATAATGAAGGATGACCCCGACCAGGCAGAACAAATAGCGGGTGAACATTACCGCCAGCAGTTAGCAGCAATGCCAGCACAACAGCAAACGTAAAGCATACGTACCTAAGCAAGGGGGGTGCAGGGGGCGAAGCCCCTTGCCGGGGGAGCGGGGGTGACCCCCGAAAATCTTCCCTCTTTATAGACTAACAACAGCAATAGAACGGGCGGCAGCAAAGGGATGAAAGATTACGGCTACTTTGGTCCTGATAGCATTACCTGGAAGATTGCCAGTGAAGCGGTCATTACTTTAGGTGGCTCGCGCGCAGTATTAATGCAGCTTGCTCACCCACTTGTGGCTGTGGGTGTTAGCGCACACAGTAGCTATATGACCGACCCCTTTGGCCGATCAGCACGCACATTCATATTGGGCCAGATGCTGGCATTTGGCTCACGCGCAACAGCGCACAAGGCCGCCCGAACTATTAATCGCCTCCACACTCATGTATATGGTACCCTTCCCGAGCAAACGGGGGACTACATAAAGGGGACCCCTTACAAAGCACGTAATCCTGAACTGCTGCTCTGGGTACATGCAACGCTGATCGACACCATTTTATACACCTATTCCCTGTTCGTCAGACCGCTCAGTCAAGAAGAACAGGAGCAATACTACCAGGAATCTAAAACCATGGTACACTTGCTCGGTCTTTCATACACAGATATGCCCAGGACGGTGAAAGACTTGCAGCAGTATGTCGATGACATGATTCATAGTAATCGCCTGGCAGCCACTCCCGAGTCACGCCAACTTGCACAACAGTTGCTCTTCCTACCCATTCCAGCCATACTACGTCCATTGCTGCACCTGAATTATCAGATCACCTGCGCGCTCTTGCCCCAACCCATACGTGAGATTTTTGGCATGGAGTGGATCGCAACACAACAGCACGCTTTCGATCTCTTAGCCCGAGGCATGCGCATCGTTATTCCGCGCCTTCCCATGAGCCTGAGAGTCTATCCCATTACACATCATATGATGCAGCAAGGAGAGATCAACTTGCATATAGCATAGAAGATGCAAAGCAGGCCCATAGTTCCTTTGTCTGTTCTTTTTACAAAAATTGCATCTTTGTAAAAAATAGTGTATACTTATAGAGTCCTCTACTTCTTCGCGTGAACAATGTCCCTCATACGAGACGGCGCTCAAAGCACATTCCCATCACGTGAGCTCTTCGGCTCATACGTCTTGGTGAGTAAGAAGTGTCTCTGGAACACAACAGCAAAGGAAGTGAATCTTATGGCAAATCAGAAGCACCTGGATCTTCTTTCATCTGGGAAAATTCTTTGGAATAAGTGGCGGCGTGGATCTCCTGATGTACAGGCTTTAGAGCCGGACCTCCACGGTGCTGATCTCTTTAGAGCTGATCTCCACGGAGGTGACCTCCATGGTGCTGATCTGAGTGAGGCCAACCTGCAGGAAGCGGACTTGCGAGAGGCGGATTTGCGAGAAGCGGACTTACGCAGTGCCAATCTAAGGGGTGCCGATCTGAGTGATGCTAATCTACTTAAGGCACGCCTCCACTGGGCAGACTTACGTGACGCCAACCTCTGCCGCACGAACCTGAAGGAGGCAGATCTCAGCAAAGCCGATCTGCGTGGAGCAGACCTGGATCGAGCTATCCTTGGCAAAGCAAAATTCGATGAGACGAACTTGTCTGGGGTAGACCTCAGTGGAGCAGACCTCAGTGGAGCAAACCTCAACAAGGCCGATGTACGTGGACCTGTGGGGACTGAGACAAGAACGTGAATAGTATCGCATGCACTGCTGCTTTAACTTACAGGCTCGGTGAACATGCAACGTGCCTATTAGTGCTCCGTTGGAGCACAGGAAGTGAGCAAGCAACGAATGAGCAAGCAAGAACCACCTAAGCCCCGTGGCTGGGTAACGCCGGAGGGATCATGATGATGGAAGACCGCTACTATGTCCAACGCCTCACTGAACAGGTCTTTTTGGTTCGGGAGCGCATATCCATAGACGGAAGGCCAGGACCAGATGACCGCCTTGTCAGATCGTTCGACATGCGCCATGATGCAGAGATGTATGCCGGTAGTGTAAACGAGAGGCAAAGGAAGCTCGATGAACACCACGGCCAATGGACGCAGCACGCTATCTGAGAAAGGCTGACTGAGTCATGGAGACAACTGCCGACGGAACCTACTTTCAGGAAGGCGATCACGTGCGTATCAAGCGCACAGGAGAGCAAGGGAGAATCAATGCCACCGATGGGGGAGTGGTGTATGTGCTCATGGATGACACCAACGAGGCCAAACTCTTTTCAGCCTCTGTTGATGAGGATGCCTCCATCGAGCTCGTTACTCCATAGGCCGAACCTGTTCTTGCAAAGAATACCAATTGTGTGCTATAGCAGTTGGTAGACATAGCAGCAAGAAAGGAAAAAGTCTATCATGACGAACCAGGTACATCAAACTTCAGATAGAGCAGGGAAGATACAATCTCTAACCCTCGTAGTCAATGGCCAACCCTACCAGGCACAAGTGAATCCCAAAGAGATTTTTCACGAGGCATTAGAACACGCTTTACCAGCAGGGTTGCTGGTTGGGCATCGTATCCGCATCAGCACACCCAATGGTGATGAGATTTTCCCCGATATGTTCATCGGTGAGACCGTCACACACTTCAATACGCACACCTTTCAAATCGAAGCCAGGCAACTCAGTGAAGCGACAGGGGGAACAGGGGAGCGAACCTGGACAAATTTTGGCTTTGACCACCTGGCCATTACCGTGGCTGATCGTGCCGATGCCAAAGCCTTTTTCAGCGAGGTACTGGGTATGAGGATTGTCCGCGACGATCGGCATCAGACGGTTCTAACGACTGGCAATACCGCCCTTTTCTGTTTTGATGCTGAGAAAGCGCCGCTCTCTGATGGCCTGCCAAGCCGCTGGCATCACATTGGCTTCGTTGTCGACAACCTTGATGCCGCTTACCGTCACCTGGCCCACCATGCACATCTGCGCAAGGAACGTGCCGGCGACGGCTCTGGTTCCATTGCATCGGATTTCATACTATTAGAACGCAGCGAACGCTGGTCCCTGTACTGTCATTACCGCAACGGAGATACGCGCCTGATGATCCAGCTCTCAGAAATCAAACCTGAGAACCGAGGCTTCGTCAACCCCGAGCACTTCACTGACCAAATGTACGATTATCTCAGCGGGAACTATGGCGTACGCTTCGAAGGAGAACAAGAAAGGTAAATAGGGGGTGCAGGGGGCGAAGCCCCTTGCCGGGGGCGCGGGGGTGTCCCCCGAAACTTTCTCTTTCCTGTTGTTCGCCTCTACACGAATCAAGTTATGAGTCGATGTCACAACTAATGGGAGACAACACCAGATACAAAAAAGGCCATGATGATCAACCAGCTAATAATAAAGGCAAAAAATAAACGCAAGGCGATGCCAGAAAGAAGCCATGAGAAGCGGCGACCCCCTGTAGTTGTATGGGACCGGGCATTGATTTCATTTGTAGCCATATAAAAAATACTCCATTTTTGTTTTTTATGCCATCCACTACATATAACGAGAAGTGTAACAAATGTTAACAGTTATGACTTTTTTGGCAATTTTGACCTATTTGCTCGACATTGGTCACACTCGCAACTGGCACGCAGTTTTTCATAGGTATAGATGCCTGTTTTATGCCCATCCTCCCAGATAGGCGTCAGGCCATAGCGCCCAACCGGCTGTAAATTGATCAATGTCGTTTCCTCAATACTGAGATTCTGTCTTTTCTGCAACATCCCTGGCAGGCCACCTTCACCGGCGCACCAGGCGCAGGGACAGGCCCAACGTAACGCTTCCCAATTATGGATGCTTTCGTGCTCATCACTCCAGGTTAAGATAAGTTGACGCTTCTCTTCATCTAGTAAGAATGATGTAGGTGTTGGATGATTATATTGGCTCATTATAGATACCTCTATTTTTTGGGTTTTTATAGGTTAATATGAGTAAGCTGAAGTGTTGCATACATGTTCAGGCTTCTTTCATACTATTATATGACTTTCTAGCACTACAGTCCACGGTAATAGCCCTACACAGTCAACCCGTTACTGTCGGTACAGGCTTCACGTTCTATGAAATAGATTAAGAGAAATCTATCTTCATAGGGAGATTGGAAATAAAATTAATGTTGTCAACGTAGAAAGACACCTGGGGGAAAGTATAGCATGGTCGAAATGTTTATAGTTGCTGGTATCGGCAGCTTATTAGCCGCTATCATAGGAGCATTGATAGCGCTGGGGATGCAACGTGGCAGCCTGGATAAGATCCATGCCCGCAATCAGGCATGGGAACGAGCCCAGGAAACTCACCAACATAACTGGGAAATAAAGCAAGAGAAACACACCGCCGAACTGGAGATGAGACTGGCCAGGCGGGTACAGCAAGTACAAAAGGTGTGGGAAGAATGGGAAGCTAAAGACCAGCAACGTTTAAAGGCGTTAGCAAAAGAATATGAAGATCGAGCAGTACAATTGCGCCTGGAACACGAATTAGCCCGCCTACCTCATATTGAAGATGCACCGTTGATTCTCGATGCCACGCATCAACATCAAAATAGGCTTCCCAACTGGCAACCACCAATGTTGCAAGGCAGCAACCTCTCTGAACGTGACCTCTCTCACCGCTACCTGGGACACGCCGACCTGCGAAACACACAACTTGCGAACGCCAATTTCTATATGGCCGACCTCTCAGGCGCTTTTCTTACAGGAGCCGACCTTTCGGGAGCCGACCTTTCGGGAGCTAACCTGGCAGGTGCCGACTTGCGTGACACGATATTGACAGGCGCCAACTTTCTCATAGCTGATCTACATAGTGCAATCCTGGCCGGCACAAACCTTCTTGGGGCCCGTAATCTCACCACAGAACAACTCGATAGTGCCATTTACGATAGCTCCACTCTGCTTGAAACAGAAGTTGATACTACCCAGCCCCAACTACATGCTGTACATCCAGTTATGCCGCTGTCACCACTTGTAACCCCTGTCGCAGCCAATCCACCGCAAGTTATGTCAACAGTCACAACAGTAGCGGCAAATGAATCTGCATTCGTCTCGCCACCAGAGACACCACTACCACCATCGCTCACTGGTGAAGCAGAATCGCTCATTCCACCACCGGTCGAACCCCTTCTTTCTTCGTCACCGGAAACAAGTGATAGCCTTGAAGATACAGGTACTGAAATATTTGATACAGCCACTCACAGACCATCACGTAACGGCAAAAAAAAGTAAAGGCAAGTTAACCTGTTCCTGGTGCAAAAACACCGGAGGTGATAGGAAAAGGGGGTGCAGGGGATCTCCCCTGCCGGGGTGCAAGGGGAGTCACCTTGACTTTCCCTCTTTCCCAAAGAGGTGGGGTGGTTAGGCACTAGGGTACTCTTGAGATACTCATGGGTGGGGTTATCCAGGTGGCGCATAGTCGCGTAGAAGTTCGTATGCGGCATAGCGGGTAGTTGTGCACAAGACAGGGATAGGGAAAGAAGAACCTGAAAACGTTAATTCTTGTAATTTTTCGATAACAATATGTGCTATACTACCTGCGTAGGTGGGTGGGGATGTGAGGAACTCTCAAGGAGAAAACAAAATGACCGGTGAACAGCAAATGCCACTAGCGGGGAAGATTGCCTTAGTCACAGGCAGCGGCCAGGGCATTGGTCGAGCAACCGCGCAGCGTCTCGCCCGGGACGGAGCTGATATCGTTATTAATTATCGCAGCAATAGTAACGCCGCCGCCGAGGCCAAAGCCAGTATCGAGGCATTAGGAAGGCGCTGCATAGCGATACAGGCAAATGTGAGCCAGGAAGAAGAGGTTAACCGGCTCTTCGCTGAAGCCAACCAGGCTTTTGGTCCCATTACTATACTCGTCAACAACGCGGGTACCACACGTGATAAGCTTATTTTACAAATGTCGCTTGCCGACTTTGAGTACGTGATCGATAGTAATCTGCGCTCAGCATTTCTTTGTACGAAAGCAGCGCTACGCGGTATGATGAGGGCCCGTTGGGGACGCATCGTCAATGTTTCCTCAATAGCTGGCGTACTAGGTTCGGCAGGGCAGGCCAATTATGCTGCATCCAAATCAGCCATTCTCGGCTTAACGCTCAGCACTGCACGCGAAATGGCTACCCGCAACATTACCGCCAATGCTATCGCCCCTGGCTTTGTTCCCACTGAACTTACTTCTACCCTCACAGAGCAGCAGCGCGAATACATACTGAACTCAACACCGCTGGGACGTGTCGGTAGTGCGGAAGAGGTTGCAGCGGCCATCGCATTCCTGTGTTCGCCAGAAGCCGGCTACATTACCGGGCAGATCCTGTGTGTTGATGGTGGTATGACAATACATATCTAAAATCATGAAACAAAATTGGTCTAGATTCTCTCTAAAACATCAACACACTTTATAGCCAAGGAGGCTAGACCTATGGAAATGATTGAGACAGAAGAAACCAACCAATTTACATTCGAGGCATTCGCAGCACACCCATTTTACACGGAGGTCAACCGGGCGCTTGTCCGGCAAGCACTTGCCCACTTTGCCACGCGGCCAGTTGATATCCCACTCACTATCGTAGACATGGCTTGTGGCACTGGAGCTATCACACGGCTTGTTGCGGAAGAGATAGCACGGCAGGGCAGGCAAGCTCATCTCATTGGCGTCGACCCTTCCGCGGAAGCACTGCGCCGGGCACAAAAAAGCATGGAAGAGATGGGAACCAGGGCTGATTTTATCCAGGGAGATGCAAACAGCCTGCCCAGCATCGTCCACAATGCCGATGCAGCGTTCTTCTGTAACGCCATCCACCTTGTCCCCAACAAACTTTCAGCTTTCCAGCAAATGGCATCCATTCTAGCTCCTGGCGGCATCTTTGCCTGCAATAGCGCTTTCTACGAGGGTACTTACGTCGAAGGAACTGATCGCTTCTACCACTTGTGGATACGCCACGCCATGCGCTGTTTGCGCAAAGAGCATCCAGAAGTACGCTTATCACGCGAAGAAAAAGCCCAGGCCATGCAGTGGCTTACTCCAGGTGACTATATTGAAAGCCTCAAGCAAGCCGGCTTTGGCAGTGCGGAAACCAACTATGAGCAGGTATACATAACGCTAGATGCCTGGAAAGACCTGGGGCACTACTGGCTCTTCATCGAAGGAGCACTGCCAGGAGCGCCACTGGCATTCGCGGCGGCCGCGTTAGAGAAAGCCGTCTACCAGGCAGGCCAGGAACTGGGTTTAACCGAAGTACCACGTATGTGGTTACAGATTGTGGCAACGAAAATTTGAAGGGGAAAGCAGGAGTGCAGAGGACGCAGTCCTTTGCCGGGGTCTGGGGAACGCTGTCTGGGGGACAGTGTGCAGGGGACCCAGTTTTCCCACCCACAATCCACCTCAAGGATGCAGAGCCCACAAAAAGCCGTGTTTGGATATGCTCTGAGTGTGTGCTATGATAGGCACAGAACGTCGCTTTAGATAGCTTTTAAGAGAAATCAGGAGTCATCTTCATGCAATGGGCTGTCCTCACGGCTGCTTTTCTCGCCTCGGCCGTTGAATTTGTCGAGGCATTTACAATTGTGCTGGTAGTTGGCGTAACTATCAACTGGCGTAGTGCGCTGGCCGGAGCGTTTGCCGCAGCAGCTACACTTGCACTTATTGTCGCAACGCTGGGGGTAGCACTCGTCAGATACGTGCCTATCGATATTCTACGGCTGGCAGTAGGTATTATTCTCATTCTTTTCGGCCTCAAATGGCTCAAAAAGGCCATCCTCCGCTATAGTGGATTGAAGGCGCTCCACGACGAGGAAGCCATCTTCGAGGAAACCAGGGCCGAACTGCGTGCCCGCGGAGAGAACATCGCACCTCGCTTTGAACCTTTCGGAGTCGCCCTCTCCTACAAGGCTGTGCTCCTTGAGGGTCTCGAGGTAGCTTTCATCGTGATTACCTTTGGCAGTAGTTCAGCAACCAACACCTGCAACAATACCTGCGGCATTGGCTCGGCGGCCATCGGAGCAGCTATTGCCGGTATACTGGTCATACTGGCCGGGGCAATCATAAAGGCCCCACTTACTAAAATCCCGGAAAATACATTGAAGTTTATAGTAGGCATTATGCTGACCAGTTTTGGCACATTCTGGGGAGGCGAAGGCTTCGGCATTACCTGGCCCTTCTCTGATGCCTTTATCCCGGTGTTGATCGTCATCTACCTGCTGGCATCCTTTATTCTCGTAATGCTACTCAGACAGAGTAAACAGCGGCGTGTAGCGGAGGCTAATGTAGTTCAGCCCGCAGTCACCACTCCAGAGCAGGAGGTGCTGCAATGAAGGTGATCAAAGCCATCTACAATTTCATCGTCGGCGACATGATTATTCTGATAGGCATTGCCATCACCGCGCTTATTTTAGCGCTGATCAACGCTGTTAATGCCCTGGCCCCTCTACGAGCAATATCAGGGGTCATTTTAATCGTGGCCGTACTCGCTGTGCTTACTGCTACCCTCATGCGAGAAGCGATGGGAAAACGCTAAAAGAGACAGACCCAAAAAAATTGTTGACGCTGAGCGCACAAACTGCTAAGATAGAGGATAAAAAGTGCTTTTAGTGCTATTTTAGCAGTAGGGCTAACAAAATGCATCAACCTGAAACATGGAGAGATCTGCTGAAGACCATAATCAGCGACCCTCATGAAAAACAGCGCCTTGCTGAGCAGCTGGGTGTCCGTGCCATTACCTTGACTCGCTGGATAAGCAAAGAATCGGACCCACGCCCCCAAAACCTACGCAATTTACTCAACGCTTTACCCGCACATCGCGACCAATTGCTTGACTTAATCCGGGAAGAGCCAGGCTTCGAGGAATTCTCAAATGCAGGAGTGGACGACGCTACGATAGAGATTCCAGCCACGTTCTATACTCGCGTCTTCTCTTCTCGTGCCACCACTGTCGAAAACATGCGCTTCTGGTCAATCAGTAATCTCATATTGCAGCAGGCAATCGGCCAACTTGATCCAGACCGTTTAGGCATGGGCATCAACGTAGTGCGCTGCATGCCACCTTCACAAGCAGAAAACAAGGTGTATAGTCTGCGTGAAAGCGTCGGTATAGGCACTCCTCCCTGGAGTGGAGACCTGGAGCAGAAGGCCATGTTCTTAGGAGCCGAATCCTTGTGCGGATACGTTGTCACCCTCTGCCGCCCGGCTGCAAATCAGAATGTTGACGATGAGCAAAATCTTATCCCGGCTCACAAGTCAGTCTTCGAAAAAAGTGCAGCTGTCCACCCTATCCTCTTCGCCGGTCGCATCGCGGGTTGTTTGCTGGTTTCTAGCACACAAAATAACTTTTTTTTACCACAGTCCCGGCTGGCGCTCATTCAAAATTATGCAAATTTGTTAGCACTGGCCTTTGAACCTGAAGAATTTTATGAGCCATGCCAGATTGAGCTGAATGTTATGCCCAACCAGGACATACAGAAAAAGTACTTCGCTAACTTCCGGCAGCGTGTTGCTAATATCATGATCGAGGGGTCAATAAACAAGCGACCCGTTAATAACCTCGAAGCAGAACGGCTGGTGTGGCAGCAGCTTGAAGAAGAACTATTACAACTATCGGTATATAAAGATGACGGTGACAATAGAACAGTAAAGAGCATACATGTTTGACGACTTCACCCAATCCATCGACCAGCGTTGGACTCAAACATGTATTGGGGGCGGTTCCCTAAACATCGTTGACTCGGCGCTGCGTATGGAATTTGTGTCTGCACAGGTAGGGAAATACACAGATGCCCAGGTCGATGACTATGATGGACTTACCCGGTCGGCATTCCCATGGAAACCTCCACTGCGCATGGAGGTTCGTGCCCGGTCATCACATCCGGCCGCAAGCGCGACCAGTACAGTTGAAAGTACAAATATCTTGCGCGGTACAGCAGGTTTTGGTTTCTGGAACTATCCCTTTTCCGTACGTGGGGACGTCCTCATGTTGCCGGAAGCCACCTGGTTCTTTTATGCCTCGCCTCCATCCAATATGGCCCTCGTCCCTCATGTCCCTGGTTGGGGTTGGAAAGCGCAGGTAGTACACAGTATGCGTTTAGAGACACTCGCATCCAGCGTACCCATGGGCTTAACAGCAGCATGGGCACGTTTGAGCGGAGAAACAAAACCCGCACAACGCTGGATGCAAAAACTGACTGGAGCACACGAGGCCTTACTCACCGCCGAAATGAACACCTGGCACACCTATGTCTTAGAATGGCGGCATGCTGAAGCCCTCTTTTTAGTTGACGGCCAACAAGTACTTCGTGCGCCTCAACCGCCAACCCGTCCGCTAGGTTTCATCGCCTGGCTCGATAATCAATATGCAGTAGCAACGCCTCGAGGCTCCTTCCGTCTGGGAACAGTGGCCAGCGGGCCACAGTGGTTTGAAATCGACTCAGTAAGAATCGAGCCTCTAAGCTAATATCCCTGAACCTGTCTCCCTATTTTTCAGCCAGAGGCAACACCTCATCTATGATACCGTACTCCACAGCTTCTGGGGCGCTCATAAAGAAATCGCGCTCTGTATCCCGGCGGATACGCTCAAGAGATTGGCCTGTGTGATGCTTGATGATCTCGTTCAATACATCGCGAGTATGTAAAATCTCTCGGGCCTGAATATCGATATCGGTAGCCTGGCCACTAATGCCCCCCGGAATCAGCGGCTGATGGATGTGAATACGGGCATGCGGCAGAGAACGGCGCAACCCACGGTCACCAGCCATCAGCAGGACCGTGCCGAAACTTGCCGCGAAGCCCACACAAGTTGTGGCTACCGGGCAGGGAAGAATACGCATAGTGTCGTAAATGGCCAGACCGGCAGTTACCGAGCCGCCTGGTGAATTGATGTAGACATTAATCTCACGCTTACTATCCTCGGCAGCCAGGAAGAGCAGCTGTGCCACCACCAGGTTAGCCATTGTCTCCTCGATCTGGCCATTGACCATGATAATACGTTCCCGTAACAAACGGGAGAAAATGTCATAGGCACGTTCGCCGCGGCCTGTAGTCTCAATAACAGTTGGAACAAACAAACTTGATGACATAATTTCTCTCCTCATTCCATTTTTTGACGGACAAAGTAGAATTGGACAGACCCAGTGCTTTTCTGATCTACCACCCCGGCGAGTAGCCAACCTTCATCCCCCAGTTCATTCAACCGGGCAGCGTCAGGCAGAGCCTCCTCCCGTGGATCAACTGACAACACCCTGTACTCCCAATGAATAGGTGGTACAGGCACATTTTCATACACTATCGGTAGATGCATTGCGGAACGGTCATCCGTTTGTCCAGATGTGAACCCGTGAAATGACAGCGCTATAGCCATACAGTTTTCCTCCTTTGAAATTCATGCCGTCTTCTCTGACATCCACTTATAACTCAGGGGTGCAGGGGACGGAGTCCCTTGCCGGAGCGCGAGGTGTCCTCGCATCCTCCTTCTTCCTCAAAGCGGGCCGCAGGCCCGTTAGAAGAATTATGAGTGGATGTCAGGTCTTCTTACTTGAATATAACATGCTAATAGTTTATACTGAAAGAGATCAAATATGCTGTTAGCATATCTCTCTTCACAGCTATGCCATAAGCATAGGAAAGCAGGAAGGAACAATCATCATGGCAGGTACAACAGATTTACAGGAAATCATGGGACGAGTCATCCGGAGAGAACGCCAGGACCGTCACCTCACTATCAAAGAACTCGGGGACAAGGCAGGTCTTTCAGAAATCTACGTTGGAGAGATCGAACGAGGACAGAAATATCCTTCTGCCAAAGTTCTAGAAAGCCTGGCCAATGCCCTGGATTTAGACATGGCAGACTTGTTAGAGCTGATGGCAGAAGAGATTCGCTATGAGCGTCATGAAAAGCAGCCTCACACTACCAATGCCATTGGCTTTACCCTTCCCGCAACTCCCGGTCAACCGCGCCGCCTCGTCGTCAAAAAAATGGTCAATATGCTCGACGAAGGAGATGTGGAGAGCGTGGCGGATTTCAGTGCCTTTCTACTTTCAAAGTACCATACACCGGAATGAATGCGGGAGTCCTTTCCCACGCGGCTTCCCACAAATGCAGCGGGACTGGTAGTACACGCTCTAGCACTTGAAGGACGAGAAAGGACGACCTACGACTACCTGGCCCGAGGCTATCAAGGCGCTGAGACTTTGTTGCCAGCTCAGAAGCTGATTGTCGTAATCCTGACGGCTGACCCCGATCCAGTCCCCTTCAAGTTGGCCACTCAGGCTTTGTAGTTGTGGGAGCATCTGTGTCTGGAGCGTATTGTTCCAGTTCAGGTACGCCTGTGCCAATTGACGCATGACGTCTGTGTTTACATGGATGGTTGGCATGGTAAATCCTCCTTCTCTGAACCCTTGCCACACCTTTTTATTATCATCGATGAATTCGCTGAGCTTACCAAGGAGCACCCGACATTTATAGAGGGACTTGTCAGCGTGGTGCAAAAGGGACGCAGTCTGGGTGTGCATCTCATCTTAGCAACACAGAAGCCAACGGGCTCGGTAAACCCCAATATCTGGTCTAATCTCAAGTTTCGTATCTGCCTGCGCGTTGCTTCATTGCAAG
>WNGK01001938.1_pt1 | contig 22307 bp, 21 predicted proteins | sample 5400601 | NCBI WGS metagenome assembly WNGK01 (sample SAMN13153376, study PRJNA577476) | soil metagenome | isolation source: 60 cm soil or saprolite under Garry oak tree replicate 1 | place: USA:California | collected 2016-06-15
ACTCAAAGGGCGCCTTCTTTTCGGGGGTGGGTCTTGGGTCCCGTGGACTGATGACGAGTCTTAGAGTGATAACGAGCGCTAACGTCGCGGCGAAGAGGAAGATGATGTAGCCAGTTTCCTCGGGTATCCCTTGGGAGACCACGGTTGTTGCTGACTCCGCCTATTTTCGCACGCCCGGGTCTGACGCATTATAAACGTTTGAATTAGAGAATCACTTGGACTACTCTGTTCTCTTCCAGAGATAATCAGCGTAATCATCCAAGATCTTTCGATTTTCTATGCCTGTCACTTTGTCAAGCGATTCCTTTGCGTTGCCGGCGTATTCCTTGGCCTTCAATCTCGCGAATTCAAGCGACCCTGCCTTCTTGAGTATCTTTAGGACCTCTCGATTTGAAGTCTTTCGGTTCGAGTTCAACAGCTCAATGTTACTGCTAGGACGCGGAGCCTCGTGCAGGCAGTGCGAAGTGACAATGTTCGGCGCTTTCAAGACGGGTTCATCAGATCCATCCGTAAAGTCGAGAATATCATCCTGGATCTGGAAAGCCATACCCGACGATCTTCCGAACTTTTGCACGCCAACCAAATCTCTCCCATCGACCCCAGCTATGGCTGCTCCTATTCCCGCTGCCGTTCCGAACAGCGAGGCTGTCTTCAAGTCCGCAATGGCGATACATTCACTCACACTCGCGTTGAAATCGCCGAGAATATCAAGAAGTTCTCCTTTACTAATATCGACCAACGTCGTTCCAATCATTCTCATTACCTCAGGATTCTTGTAGTTGGACAGAAGCTGAACGCCCTTCGAAGCGAGGAACAAACCAGACGTCAATGCTTTCTCGTTGCTAAAGGCCATGTGAATCGTAGGCGCTCCCCTGCGGACTTGATCCTTGTCGATCATATCGTCGAAGACCAGGGTCGCGGCATGAATGATCTCAATAGCCGCCGCCGCTTCGAGCGCTTCCTCCGGTTTCCCACCCAGGGCTTCAGCGGAAAGCACGACCAATAAGGGTCGGCAACGTTTTCCACCTGTTCTGAACATGTACTTGATGATCTGGTTAGCCTCACGTCTGTCAAAATTCGCCTTCAACGTTTTGTTGATTGTTTTCTCGATAGGATCGCGCCAGGCTTCAAGTGAGGGTGGAAACTTTCTCATTTCCTCGAACCTAGTAAGTCTTGTCGCTGCAAACGTTTGGACCGCTATTTAATCGGTTGTGGACTACACAGAAAGCAGTCGTCGAACTGTATGTAGATGCCAAAAACAAGCTTTATAGCAAGAACTTTCCCGTTCAACTTTCACGTGGGAAAATGGAGCAAGCGGCTAAACCTGCCGAATCGCCGAAGCCAAAGAGTCGAACGATGGTTCTTGCTGTGATAATAGTTGTTATCCTTGTTGTTGTTGGGGTCGGCGTCTACATTCTCTATAAGCCATCAACCCCACCCCCCACAGGAACGCCTGTCACGATTTGGGATAACGGACCTTGCAGTGATGCAACCACTTGTGGATTCAAGAATAGCACCGGAGGCAGCACACTCACTGTGTCAACTGGCACTACGGTTCTCTGGACGAACACAGGAAGTCTCTCTCACACAGTCACGGCCTGTTTGTCCGGCAACCCGGGCTATTCTACTCCGGGGGCTTGCCCGAATGGCGCCAACAGCAATACGAGCGTCAACTTCGACTCCGGTACGTCTGGATTGAGTCACGGAGCAACTTACTCATTCACTTTCAATACTGCAGGGACTTACGCTTACTATTGTTACTTCCATCCATGGATGCATGGGACCATAGTCGTCCAATAACTGAGCTAGCGACAGTTTCTTCCCAGAATCTTTTTCCCGGAACGGGTCAGCCGCGGCGCGTGATTACGTAATCTCACGTTTTCAGCAAACGATTAATCTTGAGAAGAATCTCTAGCCATGCTGGAAAGAGGCATATCTCGCGATTTTAGCATACGACTTGGCGATCGCCAACAGCCATGCAGGAGATAACCCAATCCTTCGGAATACGCCTGGCGGTCGTAATCGGCGCTATCGTGAGGAGAGGGATACCGATCACGATAAACAGGCCCTGAAGAGACGATAAAGTCAGGGCTAAAGTGATCGCCCCCGTAAGTCCAAGCATTGTCAAAAGGAAGAATCCAGCGCAAGTCGGGCAAGCCGTAAAAAGCGCAACCATTGCGCCCAGTCCCCCCATCCAGTGGTTGCTGACGATGCTTGACCGATGTCTGTATACATACGTCGCGATTGCCGCGTTAAGCCCCACAAGCCATGAAACTGCGAAGAGAAGAACCAGATTCACTGGAACGATCAAAATGGCAAGCTGCTGAGTCAGGTAAACGACGAACTGGGGCATTTGACCTAACGGACCGCAGCATATCACGGATACAGTGGACGGGACGCTAACACCACTGGTTTCGGAGAAGCGGCCGAGGGGTTGAAACACTAGGAAACTCGAAAGAACAGCGAAGAATACTCCATAGATCAGGGAAGACAAAACAAAAGCACGGAACGACTGTTTCTCTTTGAGTGCCAGTGAAAGAACCATCACAGTCAAAGAAGACTCGGTTTCGCGGTTCTTCGACGAACTACGCAAGAAAAAGCTAGTTGCTCCGACAAGCGAAAAAAAGAGGCCTATGAATACCAGAGCGAGAACTACGTACGCGGTCTGTACAAGCAACCCAATATTTCTAGTATCGAGAGGATAACTGGAAATGATCGACTGGTAAACCAACAACGATGCAAGAATTGTGAGCGCACCCAGTGCAGAAATCCCAATCGGAGAAGAGAAATGAAATCCGCGTCTCTTCAATTCCAACTATGTCCTCTCCAAGATTTTCTTGTGCTTACAGGCAGCGGCTCCGCCCTCGACACCATTCAGTGGCCAACGTGAAGCTGGACAAAGCTGAGTCCCATGAGAAGGGATGCGATCACTAGGCCTATGATGACCCATGTTGATAGAGACTTTGGCTCATATCTCAAATGCTGATAGAACATTGCTATCAGAATTGCCTTGGTGCCAGCGATTCCCAGAAGCACTGTGACGTACTCATTGTAGGCTGGAATGATTGAGGAGAGGTTCACCTCGATATCTGTCTCCCCAATAAGAGCCGCGAAGATTAGCAGATACAGGTAGTTTGTGTTCACTCTACGCACCTAGATCAGATAGAATAGGGGGAAGAGGAAGACCCATACTATGTCGACGAAGTGCCAGTACAGACCGAAGTGTTCGAGTGTAGTGTGATCTCCATTAATGTATTTGCCCTTTATGGCGTTGGCGAGCAAGTACACTGTCATGCACATTCCTGCGAAGACGTGGACCCCGTGGGTTCCAGTTGTTATGAAGTAACTAGTCGCTGGAAGCGAATAGTTCTGGAAGACGTTGCTGCTACCTAAGCTAAACCATTCACCCGCTTTGATGTAGAGAAAGGCGGCACCTAAAACGAGAGTTCCTCCAAGGCTTGCAATGACGCCGCTCCGGTTTCCGGCCCTCGCCGATGCAAGAGCCATTATCGCTGTGAGACTGCTCGTGAGTAAGACCAGAGTCATGGCAAAACCATTTCTGATATCGAAAAGAGTGCCTGCCGGCGGCCAGGCGGCATCGTTCGTTCTTACGAAGAAATACGAACCTATCAGAACTCCAAAGAAGATAACCTCTGCCCCGAGGAATGTCCAGATTCCGAGTTTCATGTTTGGAACTTGTTTGAAGGGCCAACTCTCGACGTGAGCATCCTCGTGGACAGTGAACTTTTCTCGGCTGTAGCCGAATAGGGAGATTACTCCCAAGATGATTCCGTCCGCGATCAGCGGCCAGAACGGCTGATAGCTAACCGGTTGTGGGTTTGCAGGTTTTCCGATCGTCAAACCGAGGAAGAAGATGAAAGCCGCGAACGCCATGAGAATCGGCCACGGACTGAAACCTTCGGAATGTAGGAGGGTACTGCCGTGTCCAACAGACGAACCGTTTGGATAGCCGATTCCGCTGGGCGTGTTTGATCCATTGGGAAGACCAGGGCCAGCGCCGAAGTGGATTGTCCCATCGGTAGAGAATGTCGGGATAACGTCAAAATCGTGAGGAGGCGGAGGTGATGGAAGCGCCCACTCAAGGGTCCATGCCTCCCAAGGGTTCGGACCAGAGGGCGGGCCTACTCTCGAGCTACGGTACAGATTGTAGAATAACAGAAGTTGAGCTCCGCCGAAGATGAAGCCTCCCAGGGTTGCAGTGAGGTTGAGGAGACCCCAATCGGTCTGAGGCGAATAGGTCACTATTCTTCTAGGCATATCCAAGAGCAGGAACATTGGGAAGTAGAGGACCTGGAATCCAATCATAGAGAGGACAAAGTGGACCTTTGCTATCTTCTCGTCGTACATTCGACCCGTAATCTTGGGGAACCAGTAGTACAGTCCTCCTATTAGACCGATAATGCTCGCTCCCACCATTATGTAGTGAAAGTGCGCCACTACGAAGTACGTTCCCCTGAGAGCGTAATCCAGTGCTACAGAGGCAAGAAAGACCCCGGTAATCCCGCCGACAATGAAATTTGCTACTGCCCCCAGCGCGAAGAGAGCTGGGGCCTTGAGTCGAAGCTTGGCAAACCCGAGAGTCTCGATTAGTGAAATCACTATGATATCGAATGGGAGCGACACGGCGATTGTCGTTACCGTATACAACTTTGTCGAGACTAGCCCAATTCCCGTCACGAACATGTGATGACCCCAGACCACGAAACTGATCATCGCCGCTGCGACCAGCGCTCCGATTACATACTTGGAGCCATAGAGCGGCCTCCGGGCAAAAGTGGGAACTATGTCCGCTATTATTCCAATGGCCGGAAACAATACGATGTATACTTCAGGATGCCCAAAGAACCAGAACACATTGTCCCAGAGCAGGGCGCCGCCCTGGATTGATGAGAAATAGACCGTGCCAAAAGCTCTGTCGACGTAGAGGAGAACAACGGCGGCTAGAAACGAAGGGAACGCGTAGAGCATCATGAAAATAGTTACGAGAATAGCCCACGGAAACGCAGACATGTACCTCAATTTGAGCCCAGGAGCCCTCATCTTGAACATCGTAACGAGAAAATTGATAGAACTCATCGTTATCGAGACAACCATCAAGATTAGAGCACCGGCTCCGACGTTGAATCCGATTGTTGGGCTAAACTGGGCGGCACTCTGGGGTGAATAAAGCGTCCAGCCAAGGTCTGGAGCCGCCCCGAAGAAGAAACTGAGAATCATCATCACACCGCTGAACAAGAAGAACCAATAACTCATCGAGTTGAGCCGAGGAAAGGCCAGGTCCCGGCAGCCAATTTGTAATGGAATGATGAAGTTTGCAAAACCAAAAGCTAATGGAGACAGAACCCAGAAAATCATCAAAAGTCCGTGAACGGTCACGAATTGATTGTAGACATTTGCGGTGAGTATGGTATTGCTTGGGACTGAGAGTTGCGTCCTCATTGTTATCGCGAGGACTCCTGCAGCAGCGAAGAGAAATAGCGATGTAATGATGTAGAGTATTCCTATATCTTTGTGGTTGGTAGTGTAGAGCCATCTCTTAGCAGAGGCCATTAATCGCTCGGCCATTCTAGTGTACTACCGTACTATTGTACCAAGAAAAGTAGGCCGCTTGGGACATGACCATAAGCGTACCCTTCATCGTATAATGGCCAACCCCGCAGAATTCAAAGCACTGAATGGTGAAGTTGCCTGTCGTTTGGGGATAGAACCAAATCGTATTGGTGCGTCCTGGAATCGCGTCCGTCTTGATATTGTAACCAATTATTCCGAAATCGTGAAAGACGTCTGCACTAGTCACGTTAAGGCGAATGTTCTCCCCTACTGGAACACGAAGTATGTCACGAGTTTGATATGGTTTGGTTCCGTTGTCGTAAGTGAATTGGAAGTAGAACTGATGTGCAGTAACCTCGATTGCGCAACCCTGGCATACATGCTGGGGCGGCGTGAGGATATTGTCGATGGCGCCAAAGCTTCCAACTATGAGAGGCACGATGATTAAGGTCGAGAGCGAGAGCGTAAGCACGACGCTTCTGGCATGTCCTCTTGAAATGGGCATCTTGCCTAGTATCGGGGTATCGTCTGGTTGTTGTGAAGACGGCTTCTCTCTGTACTTCACTATGAAGTAAATCAGAAGACTGAAGACGACTATTCCAACCGCCACTGCAAGATACGTGAAGAGGCCGAAGAGGGAGTCGAATTGTACTTGAGTGCTGGAGACTGCCATCCGCGGATTCTCTGAGCTTTTCTGCTCCCGGGTGTTTTGTTTTTAAAGGGTTTTGCACTAGCTATATCGGCAAACGATCGATAATCATTATTGCAATTCGGCCGGTCTCAGTGTAAGATTTCGAACCGTTACTGCATTGGCTACGACGATTGCAAGTATTGCTGAGGCGAGCGCAAGATGAGCGTCGCTAACAACGGGATTTAGCGAGGTGGTGACCGTTACCATTCCGAGAAGTACTTGCGCGATCAGCGCTACGAGGCTTGCTGTGGACAAAAGAACGATATTACTCGCTTCCCGGTATCTTGTCCAAGCCACGATAGCCAATCCCAAGATGAACACTCCCACTACAGAATTAAAGAGTCGATGCGTGAGCTCAATCACGACTTCCGGGTTGTTCAGCGAGGGAAAGACTGCGCCTTTGCACAATGGCCATGACTCACCGCAGCCGAGACCCGAATTGCTTGTTGTCACATACCCGCCGATGACGATAAGGATGTAAGTAGAAACGACCGAGCCGTACGCAAAGACTCGAATTAGCCGGTCATTGTTCTTCCAGTCTTTGTGAACCATGACCGCCCGCGTTCAAAGACTTGTCTACACGGCATAATTAGTCTACGCCTAGTACAAACCTTTCCGCTCGGGAATCATCATGCTGGCCATGCTTTGAAGAACCGCCCTAGGATCTTTGTTCTTGACTACACCACTTGCCACGAGAACCCCCTCAGATCCCAACTCCAGCGCCTTTGAAACGTCTTCTGCGGTTGTGACTCCAGCACCACACAGAACCTTTACGCTGCGATTCACTTTTCTAATCTCCGTGAGGCTCTCGGTAATCAGCTCGGGACGAGCTTTCGAAATTGAGATACCCGTTCCTATGAGTTCGGGAGGCTCGATCGCGATGATGTCGGGTAGCATCCTTGCGATGGCGACGCTCGCCTGTGTCGTATCTGCGCAGACCGCAGATACGAGATCGGCGTCGGAACACAATTTCACCGTGCCAGCAATTTCAGATGTGCTGACCCGTCTTTCTGAATGATTGACTAGAGACCCTTCGGCACCCGCTGACTTGACGGCCTCGGCAAGTACGTGGCCCGTGTGCGCTCCTGGTTTCACAGAATCTATGTGTTGGCTGAAGACCGGGATATCAACGGTTTTTGAGACGGGTTCGATATCAGTGAACTGCGGGGCAACGATGACTGTTACTCCCGTATCCCTTGAGACTTCCTCTGCGATCTTCGCTAGATCAATTGCGCGTTTGCCGGTCGCTTCGATGTAGGTCTTGAAGTTCACAATTAGGAGTAACCCTCTTAGCGATTTCGTGAACATAGCCCCCAGTTAACGAAATAAAAATGAGAAGGGACGAGTGAATAATCGAACTCTTACTCTGCGACGACCATCTGTAGTGCCCGATCCACTTCTTTTCCGTTGAAGATGATTTCTCGGAGCGCGTTTGACATTTTCAGTGGGTCTGCGTGCTGCCAGACATTTCTTCCAACAGCTAAGCCCGTGGCCCCTGCATCCATCGCACCCTTTACTTGGCTGAGAAAGGTCTCGTCAGTCGGAGCCTTTGGGCCACCTGACATGAAGACCTTCGCGAGACCAGCTGCTTTTACAGCCCATCTGAAACTTGTTGGGTCTCCTGAGTACTTGATTTTCACAGCGTCTGCCCCCATTTCAAGACCCGCCCTTGCTGCATAGGAGACAATTTCGGGAGACGTATCGTTCTTCACAGCTTCCCCTCTAGGATAGATCCAGGCGATGGCAGGCACTCCCTCTTCATGAGCGTCCTCCTGAATCTCGCCAAATTCTTGCAGCATGATATTCTCGTTGGCGCTTCCCAAGTAGATCGTGTAGCCGACTCCTTTAGCTCCTAGGCTGATTGCCTCCTCGACGCTACAGACCTGTGAAGAGATGGGTTCACCTTTGGGAAGACTGGTCTTCCCGTTGAGCTTGATTATCAGAGGGACTTTGCTGTTGTAATATTTCTCAGCGATTCCCTTGTGAAGAACAATCCCAGTAAACTGGCCTTTGATCGCGATGTCCAGTACGTAGTTGGGGTCAATGTTCCTCTCATTGAAATCTGTGGATGGGCCGTGTTCGAAACCCTGATCGTACGCAAGGAGGAGCCCTTTGCCGTTTTTCAAGAAGTTATCCATGGTGGCTTTTGTCATGATCCTCGTCTTGGCATGACTCAATCCTCCACTTTAAACTAGCTCTAGGTTCCAGGCGTCAGCGCAAGAGAAACCGTTATCGGACGATTCCCTACGCGGATTCTTATGGCTAGGCGAATAGTCATTGTGGGATGCGGAGTATCCGGCACCACAGCCGCATTCTACTCGAGGAAGACTGATAGGACTGCTGAGATTACCATTGTGGGCGACGAGGTTCTCCCAGAGTATTCTCGATGCGGCCTGCCGTACGCGTTCAGCGGAATAGTTCCTACAATGCGATCGCTGATCGGTTATGATGAGGATTTTTACGAGCATACGAACAGAATAGACCTCAGGCTGGGAGTTACTGCGACAAAGATTCGTCCTGACCAGCGGATTCTAGAGCTCAAGTCGCAAGATCATCCGACAACCGAGCTTCAGTACGACGATCTCATCCTGACGACCGGCGCCAGTCCGACCACTCTTGCCGTTCGAGGTTCGGAACTAGAAGGGGTGTTTACGATCCGAACTATGAGTGACGTGGAAGGACTCGCGAACTATCTCCGAGAAGCAAAGGCGAGGAAGGCTGCGATCATCGGCGCGGGTCTCATTGGCTCAGAAATGGCGGAGGCCTTGCTCGTAAGAGGAGTTGCTGTATTGCAAGCAGAGATAGTCCCGGAAATTCTACCGGTCATTCTCGATCCCGACATGGCCGCAGTCATTAGAGAGAAAGGAGAAGAACATGGTGTCGAATATCACCTGCAGTCGACTCTAGAGGAGATTGTCGGGGAAAAAGGAAGGGTCAGCGGGGTTCGAGTATCAGGTCGCACGCACGAGGTTGACGCTGTTATCGTGGCGATTAGGATTAGGCCTAATACGGAACTCGCGAAGGAGGCTGGCATTCTCCTCGGTGAGTCGGGCGGGATTAGAACCGATGACAGAATGTTGACTTCAGCCAGCAATGTCTATGCTGCGGGCGATTGCATCGAAACATTCGACCTGATAACCCGGAGACACGTGTTCTTTCAACTTGCCACGACAGCGGTCAGGCAATCGATGGTTGCAGGCATAAATGCAGCCGGAGGCGAGGCACGATACCCAGGATCGACTGGCGTGACCACCGTGAAACTCTTCGGGCTCGAAGTAGCAACCCTCGGCCCAACAACCTCTGCGGCCGAGAAAATCGGAATCACCCCGGTTTCTGTCAGAATTACGGGATCGACACGGCTCTCCTACTATCCGGGTGGCAAGGATCTAACTGTGAAGCTCCTCGCAAATCCTGCGAACGGGAAGCTCCTCGGCGCTCAGCTCGTGGGCGAAGAGGGCGCAACGCTCAGGGCTAACTTCGCGTCCATGGCAGGCCATCTCGGATTGACAGTTCAGGAGTTTGCAGAGATCGAGACTTGCTATTCGCCACCCCTCGCCCCTGTCTGGGACCCGGTGACAATTGCGGCTCAAGCGCTTTTGAGGAAGCTTAAACCGCCGCTCGCGAAGACATCAACAACAGTTGCAAACGAGTGACTGATTGCTTTGCGAGTGCTGATTTCGGACCCGATTGATGACGAGGGCGTCAGGGTTCTCTCGGACGCTGGTTTCACAGTAGACAACCAGCCTGGACTAGACAAGACGAAGCTTGCCAGCATCATCAACCAGTATGATGCGTTGATAGTTAGAGGCAGAACAAAAGTCGACGCTGGTCTGATTCGAAACTCTAAACTCAAAATCGTCGGACGCGCGGGCGTCGGCCTCGACAATATTGACCTCCAAGCAGCGAAGGAAAGAGGAGTCACCGTTCTCAACACTCCAAGCGCTCCCACAACGAGCGTTGCCGAGCTCACAATCGGGCTGATGCTCTGTCTGCTCCGCAAGATTCCGTTCGCGGATCGTAGTATGAAGGAGGGTCGGTGGATAAAGAGTCAGCTGATGGGCGAAGAGTTACAATCGAAAAAAATCGGCATTATCGGACGAGCCGGGCGCATCGGCAACGAAGTCTCTCGAATCCTAACTGTAGGATTCCAGGCGTATGTCCTCGGGTATGATGTCATCCGGCCTCGCGGGGTCCCAGGGTTGAGCTACGAGATAACTGACTCAATCGAGGATCTACTCCAGCGATGCGACATCGTCACAATCCACGTTCCGTATTCTCCTCAGACCCATTATCTGCTAAATGAGGCTCGGCTTCGAATGATGCGAAAGGGATCGTACCTTGTAAATACTTCACGAGGTGATATTGTCGAAGGACCCGCTCTAATTAGGCTGTTGAGGGAAGGGCACCTCGGGGGAGCTGGGCTCGACGTCTTTCATCTTGAGCCTCCGGTAGACGAGTGGGAAAAGGAACTGGTCAACCTTCCCAACGGGACGACAGTCGTCACCTGCCACATCGGCGCCGAGACTCGACAGGCCCAGAAACGCGCCAGCATAGAGATCGCAGAGAGGATCAGGGATGAGGTCCTCCGCCTCAAAACGGCAACTTGAATCGGCTCAGCGGAATTTGAGCCACAGGCGGGAGCGTTCCTACTTTGCCGGTAGACTCATCGAACCGTCGCTATTGCCCATAGGGTGGAATCGGCAACTGTATCCCTCGATCGGTTAGAGTTCGTTAGGATGCTAGAATTGGATTCAGAACCGAATCGTCCAGTCGCAAAATCTCTAGAAGCATTTCTCGCTTCGGCAAACCGTTTCTGAGACCCCGGACTTTGCGAACCTGGCTCCTAGTTTCCTCCTTCAGCAGTTGCTGCAGAGCTTCGTAGGTTCGAGATGCGTCATTCTCAGAGACTATGATGATGTCTTCTGGAGGACAGACCAAGATTCCTGCCACGTTTACTCTATTCAGGGATAGCTGAGCAGTGATCGCTGTGGCGATCTCTCCTAGCGTCTCGGCTCCGAAGGGGAGTAGAAGGCAGATTTCGGCAAGTTTGGCTGAGTAGCTGATGATCTCTTTAGGGCGAAACGTCTCTTTGAATTTGTCGAGGGCTTCCTGGCGGGCGATCACGCGGATTGAGTTCGAGCTGACCACGGCTCTGAAATTTTCTCCCCTTGTCGAACGGATTGTGCCAGCAAATTCAGCGACCCTCTTCATGGTATCTGGGGCGTTTTCGATTGTCAAGTAGGCCATCCCGCTCCTCATCGTGATATCGCAGTCTTTGAGGGCCAGTCGATGGTCGTTCTCGCTCTCGCCGTCCAACGGATAGCGTCGTAGTATCCCTAGGACGGCGTCGGGAGTTGAGTCTACGGCACAGTTCTCTAGAATGTATCTTGAGAGTGCTCTGGAGTTGATTATTCCTCGTTGGAGGCCGGTCTTTATTGTCGGGTCGGATTCGATGATCCGCTCCACTGTCCGCCGAACGTACGCCACAACCAGGATGGTGGTGTGTTGAGCAGATTAATGTTCAGGCTATTAGGATAGCTTCAGGGGCAAAGCCCGTATACCAGGACATCATTCTTACTTCCGATGCGCAGAATAACGGTCGAATTGACCGCGGCAGACATTACCAAGGCATTCGGAAAATCTCACAGATTTAACGACCAGGTCAAGTCGGTAGAAGTCCTCACGTTTCTCAAGAGTACTCCTCAGGAGGTTGTCGAGATTTGCAGAGTTCAGCTCAAAGACCCGGCTGGAAGCATAAAGGACGTTTTCGCTGACCCATCCGAGGAAGTAAGTGTCCTGCGGCAGGAGGCTGTAGACACCTACGTCTGCTTCTATAGAAAACGACCCGTTCGCCGCCTCCTCAGCATCGTCTCTTCGGTGCCAGGAGGGTATCTTTCTATTCCGTACGAGGTGAGGGATGGGCGGCTCAGAGTCTCGCTGTTAGGAGACACTCGGAGCGTTCGGAGCTTCCTAAAGTCTCTTCACCGGGTCGGGCTCCACCCCAAGGTTGTCTCTCTTACTGAAGCTGTCTTTTCGCTCAATTCGCCCCTTGAGTATTTGACGGAGAAGCAGAAGACTGTCATAATCGATGCGTTCAAGAGCGGATACTATGATTTTCCACGGAAGATAGGTTCTGAGGCCCTTGCGAAGAAGCTCAGTATTCGCGAGCCAACCTTGGTTATCCATAGAAGGAAGGCGGAACGCAAACTGCTTGCGCAAGTGCTCGGCGTAGTATAGGCCCTATTCACTCCCATCGGTCCCCGGTATACCTTTCAGAGTAGAAAAGGTAGTTTAGGAACACAAAATCTCAGCTGCAAAAATCGCCCAGAATAAGCCTGGATCAGCTATCGGGGAGGACGTTCCATATGATGCCGAGTTTACGCGTGCATCATGCCATCATTACGCTAATCCAGAATTACCAACTCGGCTGTTCTGCGCGCAGTAGCGATGATCTCGCCCAGAAACGCTTCAGTAAGCGAATGGACCCTTCCCAGAATTTTGAAAATAAAAATTTCCCGCGACACAAAACAGCCCTTTGGGGAATCCCTCTGGGTTTGTTATCTTTTCTTTTTCAACTAACTATTTCTCGACCCCCCCGGGGTATGTCAAAACAAGAAAAGTCCTTCACACCTTGAATGGTCTCTTTAGGGATAGACTCTGTTGATGAGACGGGGAAAAGCAATCGCGTCCCGAATATGTTCAAGCTTGCAGACCCAGGATACAACTCTCTCCAGTCCCATCCCGAATCCTGAGTGAGGGACGCTGCCAAATTTCCGCAGATCCAAGTACCACGCGTAGCTCTTCGGGTCCAAGCCCTCTTCTCTGATCCTCGCCACAAGCCCATCGTAATCCTCTATCCTCTGCCCTCCACCAGTAATCTCGCCGTAGCCTTCTGGCGCCAAAAGGTCGACAGATAACGTGAGTTCGGGATTCAGTGGATCCGGCTTGTGATAGAACGCCTTCGCCTTCTTGGGATACCGGGTGACAAAGAAGGGCCGATCGAAATGCGTCGTCAGAATCTTCTCCTGCTCATATCCCAGATCATCACCCCATTTGATTCCCGCCTTTTCTCCCCCAATCATCTTGAATGCATCATCATAGGTGATCCGAGGAAATGGGGGCTTGACCTTCTCCAGATCCTCTCGCTTCCTCTCGAACAAGGCCAATTGCTCGCCCGTTCGCTCTAGCAACTGTCCAACGACGTGGCTCAACATTTGCTCCTCAACTTCCATTATGCGGTCAAGGTCTACGTACGGCGCCTCCGCCTCAAGATGCCAGTACTCAGTAAGATGCCTACGGGTCCGGGACTTTTCCGCCCGGAACGAGGGAGCGATCGTGTAGATCTTGCCGACGGCCGCGATCAACGCTTCCGCGTATAGTTGCCAGCTTTGCGTGAGGTACGCCCTCTCATCGAAGTATTTCACCTCAAACAGCGTCGCCCCACCTTCCACAGCTGCTGATGTTAGCGTCGGAACCTGGACCTCTAGGTAATCGTGAGAGTCGAGCCACGAGCGAGCAGCTGACAGTATTACTGCCCGGATTTTGAGAACGGCTCGCATCTTGTCACTTCTAACAAAGAGATGTCTCTTATCCAGTAGAAAGTCAGGCCCTTGGAACTGCTTCGCAATCGGAAACTCCTCCAAGGCCGCGGAGTCCACCTTGCCTGAGTGAACAACGATCTCTCTTCCACCCGGAGCACGCGGATCAGTCTTGACCTCCCCCTCAACCTGTATGCTGGACTCTATTCGAGTCGAGAGAAAGACATCGAACACCTTAGCGTCAACCTGTCCCTTCCGGACAGTACACTGTACAACACCCGAACCGTCCCGAATAAAGAGGAAGACGATTCCTCCACTGGAGCGTTTGTTCTGAAGCCACCCTCGGACCAGAACCTCTTTGCCATCGAGGCTACCTGTGAGAACATCCTGGACCCGGACAGCTTCCTCCAACCAATTCACCAGACGAGAGCGCGAAAGTGCGGGGATGGATTATTTAAGAATCCCAGAAATGGGATTGGCAGCGGGACGATTGTCAGATACTCAAGAGAAGACCACCAAACGCCTAGCCGAACTCAAATCCTATCTCGAAAAGAAAGTCGCGGAACACCAGAACGAGATCCATAACCTACAATCGTTCCTCGAAACCGTAGACAATATTCTCGCAGAGAAGAGCTACAGACGGGTCCAACTACCGAAATCTCTACCTAACTCGCCGACAGTGATCGAGTCGAATCCTCCCCAGACGATCAGAACGATCAGCGGGGTGCTTCTGGCTGACATTTTTGTCGAGGGCAAGGATCTCAGAATCGTCCCGTCGAAGGATATCAAGTTCGACGCAAACGCTCCGCCGCTTCGATCATTCCTAGTGGGCAAGGTTCTCGAACCCCTGCACGTGAAGGATGAGGAATCGACGAGAACTCAACAGCTCTCGCCTGACCAGGTCTTGTCCTACGAGATTGACCGAGAAGCGACCAGCCTCAAACAAATCCACGTCAAGAATTATGGCGATGAGCGGCGGCTCAACGAACTGAAGAATGCGCTTCGCTGGACCTTCAGACGAATGTATGAAAAGACGGTTGGGACGCAGTAGCCTTTCAGGATCCGCCGACTGAGCGGTTCTGCAACTCGCTCATAGCGACCCCGGCATAGTCCACACCATAGGTTCGCTGGAGGTAATCTCTCAAGGCCATAGCGGACCTCGCCTCTGAGATGAAACCTTCCTTAGGAAACTGAAAGCTCTGAGTAGAGCCGCAAGAACGACATTTGGCTACCACGCTGTCATATATCATCCCGCCGCTTCGACCAAAGTCATGATCGACCGGCTCCAACGGACCACCACAATGGCATTGGGTCTTCAAGACTGTCGCGTAGGTGGCTTGTATCTCGCGGAAATGCCCGTCGGCATCTTGTAAGAGCTGGACCTTCAGTTCTGCATACTTTTGATCGTTAGCTATCTCAGGCCTATCCCTCTCGATCCTGCGAAGACTGAATTCGAGCAGGTAGGCCATCGGGTTCTCTGGAGTAGCCATGAGAAGAAACCGTTAGACCATTTGAAAAGAGGAGATTGGTACCTTTGCCTCAATGGACGGGTTCTAAGAATCCCTGTCCAATGTTCCAGACCCCTCAAAAGCACCAAACGAGGCTTGGGCACGTCGCGATTTCCGGTTTCTGGTTCATTGATCGAGTAAACCTTAAGAAACGCTGTTTTCCAACTACAGTGGAATTCAGAATTCAAAGAGGTTTGAATGAATGTCAGCACAAACAATCGGGGGAACTCCCGTACTAATCCTCAAGGAAGGAACGGGACGATCTACTGGGAAAGAAGCCCAGAGAAATAATATTACTGCCGCGAAAATCATTGCTGAAACCGTCAGAACGACTCTTGGTCCCAGAGGAATGGACAAGATGCTCGTCAGCACAATAGGCGATGTGACCATCACGAACGATGGCGCGACCATAATGAAAGAACTTGACGTTCAGCACCCAGCGGCCAAGATGCTGGTTGAGGTTTCCAAGACACAAGACAACGAGGTTGGAGACGGCACGACTACCGCCGTCCTATTGTCTGGAGAGTTGCTGGAAAAAGCTGAGAAACTTCTCGACAAGGACGTCCATCCGACCGTTATCGTTGACGGTTACAAGAAGGCGGCCGAAAAGGCGATAGAGATTCTCGACAAACTCTCAATGCCAGTTGCAGAGAAAGATGATGCTACGCTCCGTCACGTCGCCATGACATCGATGTACAGCAAGGGAATAGTCGTGGCGAAAGAGCATTTCGCTGACATTGCCGTAAAGGCCGTTAAACAGGTTTCAGAGAAGGTCGACGGAAAAATAAAGGCCGACATTGATCTTGTCAAGATCGTAAAGAAACACGGTAAGGGTCTTGAAGAGACAGAACTCGTGAGAGGCATCGTCATCGACAAGGAGATCTCTCACGCTCAGATGCCGAAGAAGATAGAGATCGCCAAGATTGCTCTGCTCAACGCTAAACTGGAAAACGAAAAAACAGAATTCGACGCAAAGATCAACATCAACAACCCTGATCAGATGCACCTCTTTATCGAGGAAGAGGAAAAGATGCTGAAGGACATGGTCTCACAGATCGAGAAGACTGGCGCGAATGTCGTGTTCTCAGAGAAGGGAATAGATGATGTTGCCTTGCACTTCCTATCGAAGAGCGGAATCGCAGCCATCAAGAACGTCAGCAGTGGAGACCTTGAGAAATTGTCCAAGGCTACTGGAGGAAGAATAGTTGCTAGCGTCAAAGAGCTCACGAAGGACGCTCTGGGTGAGGCCAAACTGATCGAAGAGATCAAGATTGGAGATGACAAGCTTGTTTACGTACGGGACGCCAAGAATCCTAAGGCAGTCACAATCGTAATACGCGGTGGCACTGAACATGTGGTCGACGAGGCTGACAGATCTCTGCACGACGCGTTATCCGTCGTTCGAAACGCGCTTGAGGATGGCAAGATCCTCGCAGGGGGAGGAGCTCCTGAAGCCGAACTTGCGAAGCGCCTAAGGGAATACGCAGTAAAGGTTGGAGGACGGGAGCAGCTCGCAATTGAGGCGTTTGCCGAGGCCATGGAGGCAGTGCCAACAACTCTTGCTGAAAATGCGGGACTAGACCCTATCGACATACTGGTTGAACTAAGATCAAAGCATGAAAGCGCAGTTAATCCGTGGTTTGGCGTCGATGTTTATTCCGGCGAAATTAGGGACATGAAGAAGCTGAACGTCCTCGAACCTCTCAGAGTCAAGCAACAAGTCGTAAAATCGGCGTCCGAAGCCGCGTCCATGATCCTCAGAATAGATGACGTGATCGCGTCTAAGGGAGTCGACAAGGGCGGCCCCGGCGGGGGAAAGGACTCTCCGATGCCTGGCGGGGACGACGAGTACTAAGCCCACTCAGCCCCCCCTCACGCCATTGACCTAAGGTCACAGCTTCCGGTTCGACTCTAGGCTTCCAGCAGCCTCTTCCGAACATTATGCAGAATGTTGGGGGGAGTCCACACTGAGAACACTCGAACGTACCTTGGAGAGGCGGCCTTTCTCAGAACTCGGGCAGACCCTTTCTCCAAGTACCCGCCTACGAATGCTTCAACGTATCCCAGCAATGCCTTGTTGAATGGCAACCAATAGTGGCCAGAGTAGAACAAGAATTCGGCCACGTCCCAGCCATAATCTCCCTCGTACCGCGCCTGTTCCAAATCGACGAGAGTCACTTTGCCATCGCGGTCGACAATGAAATTCTCGGGCTTTGTGTCTCCCAAGGCAGCCTCGAGCTCGTGGGCACTAGCCATCAGTAGTCCCGCGGTGCGCGCGGCTTCTCTCTCCCTCTGACCAGTCTGACTTGATTGAGCAAGTTTTACAAGAAGAGTCGATAGTCCGTCGCCTGGGATATACGAGAAGAGAATTGATCTCGACTTCGGGTCCGCGCCAAGGATCTCTGGTACCCTCAATCCTCGCCTCGACAGAAGATAGTTGAAAGCGTACTCTGCCTCCATCCGCCGGCGGCCCGAGATTGAGAATCGAACGCTGCCAAGACCGTAAAGGCTGAGTGTGACCCATTTGAGCGAAATCCAATTCGTGTACCGTTTGGCAACGAACTTTTCTCCGTCAACATTCACGAGAAAGACATCGTTGACGAAGCTTCCCATTCTTCTTATCGAAACACGACCATTGGGTCTGTAGGTTCTGACAAGCTTCAGAATCTTGTCTGTCTCTTCAGGAAAGGCTCGTCACCTCTTGACTGTTACGCTGCCGACATGGGACCATTTCTCCTAAATATGGTAGCTTGAACCGGAGCTTTATTGGAGCAAATTGGGATCGAAATCTTCCGACTCCCACAATCGCAGAAATTTTCTCATCTGCTCCTTAGTGTCGTTCCTGCTTTTCTTTGCCGGCTCGGTACATTTTCTAGCCTACCTAGTGACCTACGCGGTCCGTCCCGAAAATGCGCAACTAGGTGTTAACGCTCTGGAATTGGGGCTAACTAGTACGATCGTTATTTCCCTCGTTGCAATCCCTCTTTGCGCCGCCTACATGTATTTCTTTGGAGGCTTTGTCTCAACCAAGGCCATCAAGCTCTATCTCTTGATCACTCGAGGAACACACATTGTAACGTCGAAGGTGTCGGAGTTGGAAGCAATCAGAGTTGGAAGAGGAGTAAAGCTGACCCTCCGCCGACAATTAACCTACTTCCCCATCATTCTCGCTGTCGTCACCTCTTTCGCGATCTATTTGTCCAAACACCATCTCCCAGTTGTTTCATCGTTTACGAAAACGTCGGATCTATTCTCCTTGATCACCGGGGACTACATGACGCAAGCAATCGTAGGGTCGCTAATGGTTCCCGTAGTTGCGCTTGCGCTACCCTATCTAGGTGGCTTAAAACTACGAACGATAGATGTTGGACCCTTCCACACGACACTTCTGTCACTAGTCGTCGGAATCTCTGGAGGTTTCACTCTTCTTTACTCGGTTCTCACCCAGCCGGTCATCAGCCTCCTGCTCCACTACGTGTTATTGTTCATGGGAGTCTGCTGGTGCTTTGCAATAGGCTGCAATTTGGCAGCTGATCCCGCGAACAGACAGATCGCAAGGAGCGTTCTCTCGGAGAAGATCTCGTCCAAGCTCATATCGTCCAAGATATGGCTTCAAAATCCCCAGGGCGAGTTTAGAGAAGTCTAGACCGTCTTTCGAGATACTGTTTTTATACATTCAAGGGACGGAAGACCCTTGGCATTCTTCTTGGACAGGGTTCCCACCGGCATCAAGGGGTTAGACGAGCTGTTAGGAGGAGGATTCCCGGATGGAAGATGCATTCTGATCGTGGGGAGCCCGGGTTCGGGAAAGACGACCTTCGCTCTGCAATATCTGTATCACGGGGCAATGCTGGGTGAAACGGGACTCTACGTTACACTTGACGAACATCCTGATCATGTGAAGAGGAACCTTCAGTCTTACGATTGGGACATAGATGGGATGGAGAAGAAGGGAAAGCTGCTGTTCATTGACGCAAGCGGTTTGAGAAGAACTGGGAGCGAAAGCAGCCGTATGTCGCCATACGGCGGGTCCGCGACTGACGTTTCAGACTTTACAGAGCTTCTGAAGACTATCAACAAGGTTGTGGAGGGAGAGAATGTTCGGCGGATCGCCTTGGACCCCGTTACTTCTCTGATGCTCCGATATGTAGAGGAGTTGAAAAAGCGGAGGGCGACGGTCGCGTTTTTTGATGCCTTAGCCGATTCTGGCTGCACCTCACTGATAACCAGCGAGTTGAAGACGTCATTGATGGATAGACGATTCCAGCTGGAGGAATTCCTGTCCCACGGCGTTGTGCTCCTACATTCTCTGTTCCACGAGGGCAATGTGGTCAGGGCAGTTCAGATAGAGAAGATGAGGGGAATATCTCACGACACGCAGATCCGTCCGTACCAGTTTGGCGTCACAGGAATAGAAGTCTTCCCAAGAGACAAGGTATTCTAGCAGCTTAGGTTCTAGATTTCTTAGAGTAGAATATTATTCCCTTGCTGTCTTCCACTGTAAACGTGACCCAGCCCTCGTGGAAACGTCTATTCCTGAACTTAACAACGCGCATCCTCCTCCTTCTCTGACCACTTTCTTCGAAGGCTTCCATTTGAATTATGCAGTCAGAGGCTTCCTCAAGATGTCGCAAGATTAGATCGTCAACGCTCGACCCAATCGTAAAGAAGATCTTGCCTCCACTTCCTCTTGCTTTCGCTCCTACAGTCTGAGCGAAGGAAACAATGCTTTCGGACTTGGACCGTGGGGCAAGAGGCGTAAGAGAATCAAAGTAAACACTTGCACCATCGCCGGGAGCGGACATTGCAGACGAGATCTTGACGCCAAGAGACGTGAGATCTCCACTGGAAGAGACATAGAATTTCTCCTGGGACGGTTGACCGGCTTCTATGGAGTAGGAGTCAACAAACTTCAGAGATTCCTTACTTTCATATGGTTCAGTCTCTAATCCCAAAGACCGCATTCCGCTCCGTATCTTTGCAGGAAAGTCGGCGGTTGAGACGAATACGCAAGTTCGTCCCGCCTTAAGGTCGTCGTACATGAGCTGTTCTGTTAACAACGTCTTGCCCGCTCCCGTGTTACCTTCAACTGTAACCATTATGCCTTGAGGGAAGCTGCCCCCGGTCAAAGAGTAGAAGTGGTCGAAGGGCGCCAGATACTCTTTCCTCCTCCGTCTCTTGATGTAGAAGGCACCCGCGGTGATTCCGCCGGCCGCACCCACAACGTAGGGTATCAGATCCAAGGGATGAATGCCCGGTTTGAACATCCCGAAACCGGGGGGTCCATGGAGACTGTAGGCAACATTGCCCTGTATGTCCACAATATCGATCCAAACTTGGTAGTTTCCCTCAGAAAGGTTCGAAGGATAGGTCCACTCCGCGACGTAGGGGTAGGTCTGTTGAGGTTGAGAGACCGGAGGAATCTGGGAAAATGGAATATTGACTGCATTGGGAACAGGTCGCCCAGAAGGATCTATAATCGTTAGGTTTACGCTTCGAACATCGTCTTTGCCGAACGCTGATGTGACAGGTGCTTGCACTAGGACAGTGTTTTGTCCTTTGGTTGCATTGAGATTGAAACTTGCAGCAGCGTTGCCAGCCCAATCAAGAATCTGGACTTGTCCAACTGAAGAATAGCCCGACAAAGGAAGCAGTACGAACGACGGAGTCGAAGATTCGCCCCAGTACATCGTTACGATCATCTTTGCTGGGATTGTTGCGTTAATACCGACACGAATCTGAGTACCGAACGTGAGAGACAGCGCGAACGGCTGGACATAGTTAAGCGTGCACGCCGCAAGCGAACGAGCGATGGGGCACGGTACTGGAAGAGTACTAGAATTGGACCATGGGCCGTTCAGGGGCTTCCAACTGAAAGCGCCCTGTACTTGAACTGATGTCACGCTGGAAGCATTTCCCGATAGCCATATCGTGAAGGTTGGTAATCCTGACACAGTGAGGGATGAGAGCAAGAACGACGAGAACACGAAGAACGTGGGAACGCGAGAGAGATTGTCACTGATCATGGGCCCAGTGAGAGGACTGCTACTGAGGGATCCTGGAATTGAGGCGTTAGGATGAGATGCGCCGGAAAAGTAGAAGGATCTGTTCACGGTCGGAGCGAGCGCGGAAGCGTGAGTCTCTTTTGGCGGTAAAGCGGCGATAAGGAGAAGCAGAAAAAGCAGAACGATAATTTTCGATCCTTGACGGCCCAATCTATTCGGGAAAAAGTGGGCTTCGAAGTTAAAAGGTTCTGCGAACGTGGGGTTTTCCAAGAAAACGAGAGTATGAGGGGCCTGTGTGACGGAAAGGGCTGGCTTATGCTTTCCCTATGCGGAAGACTGAGGTTCCGCAGTTTGGGCAGACGCCCTTGACGGCTGGTTTGCCGTTCTTGAGCGTCACGTTCTGTGGATCTTTGATCTCGATGCTTGTCTTGCATTTTACGCAGTAGGCTGTTGGCATTTCGTTCTCAACTGAGCGCGACTGCGCACGGTTGGGGTATAAAACACTCACGCAGAAAGGCGATGACTCCACGAGGAGGTCGAGTGGAATGGTGGGTATTCCGTGCTCGTTGGTGCGAACTACGCCCTAATTTCTGTGATTCTCACTAATACCGTGTGTTTCTAACTCTAATGCCTGAAACTATTCATGATCTGAACGTGAACTCATCGATCGTGAGAGGCCTCTCCGGGAGAGGATTTCCCTCATGGAGCGCGGTTCGATTCGAGAGAGTCCTTCAAGGATCTCTCTTTGAACGTCGGATGAGAGCGTCGTATGCATCTTTGATTTGTCTCTGGATTGCATAGTTGCGGAGCTTCTGGGCCCATGTCTGTTCGAAGAGTTCCTTCATACTCAGGTTTCGTAGACGGTCCAGATCGGTTCTCTTCCCATTCTCCATTAGCTCACTCACGAGGGCGTTAAACTCCTCGAAGCTCGGGGGCTCTTGGTGCATTCCCTTCTCGCGTGCCTCTTTCTGGCGCTCCTTGACAAGTCGCGAAG
>WNGK01001943.1_pt1 | contig 22273 bp, 19 predicted proteins | sample 5400601 | NCBI WGS metagenome assembly WNGK01 (sample SAMN13153376, study PRJNA577476) | soil metagenome | isolation source: 60 cm soil or saprolite under Garry oak tree replicate 1 | place: USA:California | collected 2016-06-15
AGGCAAGGGCAGTTCGTACCACTCGAATCCAGATGGTATCGGACCACGGAAACGGTCCCGTTGCCATCGACGTCTCCCTCAAACCACAGGTCTCCCGTGTCTACCTTGACGATCCCGGCCGCGGCGTGGTGGTCGTATATGATTGGCTGTGGCGGCACGAGTGCGAGCACCCAGAAGACAACCGGGTCCATATTCCGAGGGTTGGGATATCCCGCCTGACGCAGATCCCTCGACATTTGATCCATGAACTCACGGGCTTCCTGAAACATGTCGATTTTGGTCTGTTCGGCCGACGATCGTTGTGTCGTCAAGTTGATCGTCTGAAAAATTGCCGCCGAGATACTGAGGAGAATGATCAAAACAATCATCAACTCCAAGAGGGAGAAACCGGATGTCCTTGCCATTACCTAGCTCCCCGCCATAAAGCGCAACGTCACCGGAAGCGAAAAGAACTTATTCCCTTCTCCATGACCCCGCAATTTGGCACTGACGGTAATCAGATAACTCTTCGTTGAGCCAACCTGGTCCAGGTGCCATCGAACGTCATAAACGCCTTGAACGGCTCCAGTGCTCGTGCACGGCGCGCTCATAACGTAGTTCATGTAATAACCCGATGGCGGATTGGTCTCACTGTAGTCGATATTTGCACCGCTGAGTTGGGCGCCTGCTTCTCCCGAATTGGGAATTGTCGTCTGGACGGACCATGTAGTGCCTGCACAATCGATTAGTTCGGACGTTCCGGTTCCATTGAACGTGGAATGGATCTGTTCCAGAATGGATGTCGCCAGCATCGTCTGCGTGCTGTCCATCTTGTTTCGGTTGTTAGTGGCAATCGCGTCGATTACCAATGAGAGCATGCCGACCGAGCCGATCACGAGAATCAGAGCAGCGAGCATGGTTTCGATCATGGTTATGCCGGCCTGCGGGTTCCGGATGTTGTTCTGTTCGGTTGTCTTGGCCATACGTGCGTATCCTCGGCTACTCCGCCCACTTCGAGCCGTTCCAAAACCAGCGCTTGAACCGCCCGGCCGGCGTGATCGAAATCGCGGCCCAGGCGCCCGATCCGCCGATACGGTCGTCTCGGAAATACTGGATAAATCCATTATTCGTCGTGCATGTCCCAGGGTTCACATACAGGCAAGGAAGGCCACGCGAATTAAAGGACGGATCGGTGGTGAGCGGGTCGGATAACAGACCCAAATCGGAATTATTGATCGTCGGGGGCGCACCTGCGCCAACCGGTGCGGTCAAGGGCGTGATCGGAGCTTCCAATTCGACTTGCGGGTCCGCCGTTGCCGGTACCGTGGTGGTTGTGCAAGTCGTCCCGTCTTTAGCGAAATATACCAACGCGTGAAGTACAGCTGACGCCGGGCAATTTGCACCCTTGCAGTGACATGCTGTTTTTGTTTTGTTCTCATGCACCGCCGCCATGCGAGTGTTCTGCAGAAGTCCGGAGATGCTGGTCATACTCGCACGCAACCTCTGATTCGCAACTACATTGCTCATAATTGGGAGAGCGATCGCGGTAACGATCAGGCCGACTGAGAACACGATAAGCAACTCTAGCAGCGTGAATCCGTCCTTGTAGCCTTCCATGGCTGTGGCTCTATCCATAATTTTTCCCGTTGGATGTCATCCTAATGCGAGGTCCTAGTCGTACAACTGAAAAATTCCGAGTTGGCGTGACGTCCAAACTCCGGCAGTCCACCAAGTTTGTAGACGGTATCTACAAAATGAGACTGCCACCCGGATCGACAGTCTGGAGGTGTTCTCCCAAACATCCAGAGACGAATTCAACAGCCTTCGATGGTTACACTTAGCGAGCTGCGAAACCTGAGGTCTGACTCGCCTCCTGAACGGTATTCTCCTTCTACTGTACTCAGGCCAAAGTCATGCACATGCTGCTCCAACGGGCGGCTTCGGGATCTCGGCTGAAATCTTGGAGCGTAGACTCCGCTCCCGCCGGCGCTTTATGTATGGAGTTGGATTTGAACTCCTGCTAGCGTGCTTCGCCGAGTTGTTCGCGTATTCGCGCGACATTGAGGCGGGCTTCGACGAGGTTGGGCTTGATCCGAAGCGCCGCCGCGAAATGATCAGCTGCCTCGTGCAGACGCCCCTGTGACGCCAATGCATAGGCCCAGTTGTTCTGGGCCTCGGCCATTTGCGGATCCAATCGCACGGCCTCAGCAAAGTGCGCAATGGCTTCATCAGCGCGGTCCACCTTCATCAAGACATTTCCAAGATTGTAGTGCGTAGCAGCGTCGGGCCTTATTTCCGCGGCTTGAGTGTAGTGAGCGAGCGCTTCATCGAACTTCGCCTTCCTCGCAAAGATCACGCCCAAACTGAAGTGAGCGTCAGGCTGATCCGGGAAGATTCGCAGCACTTCCTCAAAGTGCGCCTGCGCTTCATCAAACCGTCCGCGATTAGCGAGGACGCGGCCTAACATAGTGTGAGCAAAGTAGTTGTTTTTTGTGACGGCGATCGCGTGTTGAAAGAGAGTTTCACTATCACGCCACGAGCGCAGTTGAATGGAGGTCACTAGCGGTGCGCTAACCAACACCACAAGGCCAAGAACAGCGACTGCCTTCGAAAACGACCGGGACATGGCTGCGACTTCAGCGCCGCTCCAGGCCAACATCACAAAAATTCCTACGATCGGCAAATAAGTATACCGATCGGCCATCGACTGAATGCCCACCTGAACGAGACCAATCACGGGCACCAGCATCCCTAAAAACCAGAACCAACCGACCCAAAGCCAGGGCCGGCGACCTGACGAGGAATAGACCGCAATTGAGATTGCGATTAACAGCACCAGGGCGGCTCCGATTTGCCAAGACGAATAGGTTTTTGAAATCGGATAGAAGATGGCCAAATCGGCGGGCCAAAAAGTTTTCCGCAGATATCGATTGTAGGCGAGCAGCGCGTTCTCGAATCGATACTGTAATGGAACGCTTTCCAGAGCTGCAACCGCTCCAGCATTTCGTTGCGCCGCATAGGTCACAACGCTCAACACCGCAGTGAGCAAGAAGAACGGCGTCTTCTCGACAACCAGGCGGCGAAATTGGTGAGAGCCCCGCTGGAGCGGCCAGTAATCCAGCAAGAGGAAAATGAACGGTAGCGTCACCAGCATTGGCTTGGCCATCAATCCAGCGGCAAAGCACAGCAGTGATAACAACAGGTGCTTTTGCCGGTTCGACTCCACGTACCGCGCGTAGGCCCCAAGGGATAGCAACGCTAAAAATGTGCTGAGCACGTCTTTGCGTTCGGCGATCCAGGCCACCGATTCGACATGCAATGGATGCCACGCAAACAGCGCTGCTACCATCGCGCTTGGCCAGAGTGCGCGCGTCACGCGAGCCAGCAGCAAAAAAAGAAGGAGCGCGTTCGCGATGTGGAAAAGCACATTGACGGTGTGATGTGCACCCGCATTTAATCCGAACAATTGAATGTCGATCATGTGCGACAACCAGGTGAGCGGATGCCAGTTGCCGGAGTGACCGGTGGTGAAGGCCCATTGTGCACTATCGAATGTCAGACCAGCACGTATGTGGACATTCTCGACGACGTAGTCCACGTCGTCGTAGTTCACAAAGTCGTACCGATGAACGGGCCAGTAAATGCCGGCGGTAACAAGCGTGAGGACAAAGCAAATGAAAAGCTTCTGTTTCACCGGACCTTTCCCGGAGCCGTCCACTGTAGCGGCGGTCTAATTTCCCAGCAGAAGTTAGATCATTGCTTCGTCCCAAAACAACTCGTTGCGAGCGAAGCGCGAAAAAGATAGTACGGAGGCGTCGATGGTCTCGAATTTATTCGTACGGATGAGTTCCGACATCAACTTTCCGGTCGCAGCTGACATCATCAGACCATGACCACTGAAGCCGGCCGCAACATAAAGGCCCTCGATGTCTGGAATCCTGTCGATGATGCCGTTGTGATCCGGTGTCATTTCATATAAGCCACCCCAGCCGAAAACCAGCTTGAGATCGCGGAATTCCGGCAGTCTATGAACTATAGGCGGCATGAAATCATGATGAAATCTGTCGAGATCGCAACCGAATCGGAAACCGGGTGGCTCATCAGGATCGGTCTTCGCGATAACGATCTCATCGTTTGGAGAACTGCGCCAGTGAACTCCGCCGGGATCGATCACCACAGGGAATTCGTAAGGCCACGGCCGCGGCAGCGCGCATCGAAATAGTTGCTGCCGAACCGGAGCAACGGGGATATCGACAGCCGCCAACTTGCCGACAGCCCCAGAATAAGCGCCCGCCGCTATGACAATCCGCCCCGCTGGAATGCGGCCCGATTGGTTGGCATAGACGCATTCCTTTTCGATCTTTCGGACTTCGTCGGATACGTAAACGGCGCCCAATTCTTCCGCTCTAGTCCGAAAAGCACGGAGCGTGGCGCGTGGTTCGATGTACCCGTCCTTTGGCCCGAACAGTCCTCCAACCAGATCGTCCGAGCGGAGTTCGGGAACTAGCCGGCGGACCTCAGCGATGCCCAGCATCTCGCATTCTGCGGCCAGCGATCGCTGAGTTTCGTACCGGTGCCGCAGTTTTTCACAATTGGATTCTGTTGCGAGGAACAAATATCCGCGTTGCCGGAACTGGCATTGAGGAAACTGCTGGAGAACTTTCAGGCTGTACTGCACCATGCGGATGTTGACAGCCGACATAAATTGCTGGCGTACGCCGCCCATCGCCAGGGCACTTGAAGCGAACTGGTAGCTGGCATCCCGCTCGACGACAAGGATGCGTCCTTTGAAGCCATCCTGAAGAAGGTTGAACGCAATGCTCGAGCCGATAACTCCGCCGCCAATAATGAGAACGTCGGCTGAAGCTGTCATAGCTTGTCCAAGAATTCCTTCACGACCTGCTTGACGTCTTTGTGCTCGCCATCGACCGCATAATTCATGAGTCGCATTTGTTCTTCGGAGACTTTTCCGCCGAGAGCCCGCAGCGCTTCGCGGATTTCCGGATGTTTCGTGATGACCGCTTCCCGGACGAGTGGGACAGCGTCATACGGAGGGAAATAATGTTTGTCGTCTTCCAGGACGACAAGGCCGAGAGCGCCGATCAAACCATCCGTTGAATTGCCGGCGATCAAATCCACCTGATGACCGGCAACAGCCTTGTACGTCAAGCCAAGGTCCATCACGCGTGGCTCAGACGGAAACCGAAGATTGTAGGTTTTTACGAGGCCGGGATAGCCGTCTTCCCGTTCAATGAATTCGTAGCCGAATCCCGCGACCCATCTCGAAGTACGAGGTGCCGCATCTGAAATGGTCCTCAATCCGAACTGTTCCGCATCGGATTTGCGCACGATGATTGCAAATGTATTGTTGAAACCCAGCGGTTCGGTCCATTCGATGCCGAAGCGCGACTTATATGCGTCCTTCACCGTCTGATAAGCAAGATTCGAATCCTTGGCGGGGGGTTCTTTGAGAATAGCCGTTAATCCCGTGCCGGTGTATTCGACATAAGTATCGATTTGTCCCGCCGTCAGCGCCTCATGGCAGACTATGGTTCCGCCGAGGTTCAGTTTGCGGTCGACAGGAAGATGCGTCTTGCGCTCAATCTGCTGGGCGAGCATTTCGCCCATAATCACTTGCTCAGTGAAATTCTTTGAGCCCACAACGACGCGATCCGAGTGCGAGCAGGAAGAAAGGCCGGCGGCGATCACGAGGAGACACAATAGTTTTGAAAACCGCTTTTCAATTGCACCCAGGCCAAAATCCGCGATGAGCGCAAGTGCAGCCGCAGGGATGGCGCCGGCCAGAATAAGGCGGCTATCGACCATCGAAACGCCGCGGAAAATGAACATGCCGAGCCCACCGGCGCCGACTGCAGCGGCAATCGTTGCGATACCGACGCAAAGCACGGTGGCGACGCGTAGTCCTGCAAAGATGACGCTCAGAGCCAAAGGAATTTCCACACTCCATAACAACTGCAGATCGGTCATTCCCATCCCCCGGCCCGCTTCACGTATGGCCGGATCGACTCCCGAAATTCCGGTAAACGTATTGCGGATGATAGGCAATAGCGAGTACAGAACCAATGCAACAATCGCTGTACGCGCTCCAATACCGCCAATGAATGGCAACGGAATCAAAAAGCCAAACAAAGCCAGGCTTGGAATCGTTTGGACGGCGTTCGCCAATGTCAGAATCGGACCGCTGAGCCCTGGCTTGCGTGTCATAAGAACGCCGAGAGGAAGGCCGATTCCGGCTGCAATGAGTATCGACAGTCCGACCAATACAAGGTGCTCGAGCGTGAGCTGGGCAACCTCCATCCGATGACTCCACATGAAATCGAGGACGTTCAAGCGTAGCTTTCTACGAAGGCCCGAGCCTCCGGATGATTCAAATTGTGAAAGTCTTTCACTGCAACCAAAGCGATGAGGTTACCGTCCTTCATGAGTCCGATGCGATCGCCAAGAATGAACGCCTCGCGCACATCGTGCGTTACGAACACCATCGTCTTGCCCAGGCGCTTCTGAAGCCCACGGAACTCTTTTTGGATTTCGGATCGCGTGACGGGATCCAACGCGCCAAAGGGCTCGTCGAGCAGAAGAATTGATGGATCCGCCGCAAGCGCACGCGCTACGCCCACGCGCTGCCGCTGTCCGCCAGAAAGCTCGCGCGGCAGACGCCCGGCAAAGCGGGATGGTTCGAGACCCACAAGCGAGAGCATGTCGTGCACTCGCGAATCTATTTTATCGGGCGGCCAGGATTCGAGAGATGGAACCAGCCCGACGTTTCGATGCACAGTGAAGTGCGGAAATAAGCCGACATCCTGGATGACATATCCAATGCGGCGGCGCAACCGGATGGCATCCCATTCGGTAGTTTTCTTTCCTTCGACGAAGACCTCGCCGGAGGTGGGTTCCAGAAGGCGGTTGATCAGTTTAAGCGTCGTTGTCTTACCCGACCCGCTTCTTCCCAGAAACACCACAGTCTCTCCGGATTCGATCACAAAAGAAATGTTTTCGACAAGCGGGCGGCCATTGATCGCGTAGCCCACCTTGCGAAACTCGACAATCGGCATGGGGGCAGTGTAGCAGATGCCAGGCCTTTCCCTCTCCCTCTGGGCCCAGGAGGGAGAGGGTGCCTCTTTTATATAATCGATTGATGCTTTCCTGGATCGAGATCGACAAAGCAAGACTAACAGCCAATATCAACGCACTGCGCGCGCTGAACAGCCCGGGGACCGCATTGATGGTTGTCATCAAGGCGAATGCGTACGGGCATGGCCTGGAAACCGTTGCGCCTGTCGTTGCTGAGCATGCCGACTGGCTCGGCGTAAATTGTATTGACGAAGCAGTTGCGCTCACGCAGCTCGGTATTCAAAAGCCCATCGCCATTCTGGGACACACGCCTGCCGTGGGAATTGAGCGGATCGTTAAAAATGGCTACAGGCAAGCGCTCTACCGGCTGGATGTTGCTAAGGCCTTATCAGTGGCCGGGCAAAAGCACGCGTCAACGGCCCATATTCATTTGAAGATTGAAACAGGCACGAACCGGCAAGGCATCGCCCTCAGTGAACTTCAGAAGTTCGCAGAGGAGATCGTGAGACTGCCGCGCCTGGAAATTGAGGGCGTGTATACACACTTCGCCAACATCGAAGACACGCTCGATCCTTCCTTTGCTCAATCTCAATTTGGACGGTTCCGAGAAGCGCTGGCGACTCTCGAACGTGCAGGGATCCGTCCGCGGCTCGTGCACGCATCCGCCACTGCCGGCTCGCTGCTCTATCCTGAAATGGAGTTCACGATGGTGCGCATCGGCATCGGAACATATGGTATCTGGCCTTCACGCGAAACCCAGCTTGCGGCTCGGGAGCGCGGCCGGAAGCTGTCGCTGCAGCCGGTGCTCGAATGGAAGACGCGTGTTGTTCAAGTCAAGGATGTCAAAACAGGTGATTACGTCGGTTACGGGCTCACCTATCGAGCAAGCCGCCCAATGAGGGTTGTTGTGTTGCCGATCGGCTACTACGATGGCTACGATCGCAGGCTTTCGAATTCAGGCCGCGCGCTGATCCACGGCCTACCGGCATCTGTGGTCGGCCGGGTCGCCATGAATATGACCATGTTTGATGTGACCGATATCGGGGCTGATTTGGACGACGAGGTGGTACTCATAGGCCGGCAAGGCAATGGCGAGATCCGGGCGGAGGAATTGGCCGAAAAGATTGGAACCATTCCGTATGAAGTACTCGCGAGAATCAACCCCCTGATACCACGAGTGCTGCGTTAGTCTCCGTCTAATGTTCGATACTTGCCCCGGAAATAAAGCAGCGGTTCTTCGACCTGCAGAACTTCTGCGTTCTTAACCTCGCCTAGGAAAATCAAATGATCGCCACCGGGGTAAATGTCCAGTGTCTCGCACTCCATCACGGCGAGAGAATTCTTCAGCAGAGGCATTCCAAGCCGCCCTTGAAAGTAGAGGGTGACCGGCCGTTCGGAATCTCGCTTGGCAAACAGTCGAGAGAGATCTTCCTGGCGTTTGGATAACATACTGACGCCGAACCATTTTGAATCTTTGAATGCCTGAAGGCTGCTGAGTTTCTTATCAAAACAGACCAACACAAGGAGAGGATCCAGCGAAACCGATGTAAATGAATTGACGGTCAACCCGCAGGGTTGCCCATTGCTGTCGTGTGTTGTGACGACGGTGATACCCGTTGCGAAGTTACTCATCACCCGGCGGAATTGATCGGAGGTAATCATAAGGGACCAATCATAGCCCAAACCGTAATATAATCCCGCGAACCGATTCGCATGGAGGCACGGAAGATCCAGATGGGACGCCGCTTTCAGGCCGCTGCATTATTTGCTTGCGCTTTATCTGTTTGCGCGATTGTGGCTGCACAGGTCCGAGTCGACGTACGGCTGGTGAACGTCATCGTCACGGTCACCGATAGCCACGGCCGATATATTCCGAACCTGACCGAGAATGACTTCATTGTTGAAGAGGACGGAAAGACCCAGCGCATTTCGCACTTCAGTCAAGATCGAAACGTTCCTGCTAGTGTCGGTATTCTTCTCGATACCAGTGGGAGTATGGACCGGAAGATCCGCACCGCTGTGGATGCAGTGGACCGGTTCGTGCAGCGCATTCACCAGGATGACGAATTCTTCTTAATGACTTTTTCGGGGAGACCCGTTCTTCGACAGGACTTCACAAATGACCGAGAAAAGCTTTCAGATTCCCTGAGGAGAATCATTCCGACGGGCGGTACGACTCTTTACGATGCGATGGCAGAGGGCGTCAGGAAGATCGCGGACAGCAGTCATGCAAAGCGTGCGATCCTTCTCATTACCGACGGACAGGACACCGCCAGCGTGTCCAGACTTGAAGACGTTCTCGAGAGGATTCGCATATCGGACTTGGTTATTTACCCAATCGGCATCTCCCCCCTTACTTACGCGAAAGGTTCGGACCGAAATGCGTGGGGCTGGCCGCTACCGGGTCTGATCAGGGGAAAAACCGGCATCCAGAACAAGCGCGATCAAGTCGACATGACTGTTCTGCGGGCATTTGCGGAAAACAGCGGTGGCCGCGCATTCCTGTTGGGCGAAACTCTCATCGGGCGAGGCGGTCAGATCGAAAAAATCCTCAGCGTAATCGCTGAAGAACTTCGGAGCCAGTACACGCTGGGCTACTATCCTCCGCGGGCTGATGACGGCCTGTATCATTCCATTCGAATTCGCACCCGTGCAGGTGACGCGGTCCGCGCACGGCATGGTTACCTGGCGCGGTCCTCTTAGCGAGTAATTGGGGGACAGACACCGAATTTCTTGTACTTCAGAAATTTGGTGTCTGTCCCCCAATTACCCGACAAATCCGAAAACCGTAGTCGGTATATGCGTATGGGGGCGGTAAACTGCTGCGGTGAGCGGCGCGCGAAGCTTTAATTTGATGGCGCCAGGAGCCGCCCCGGCTTACGCGGCGTGTGCCAGTCTGAGGACCGGCCGGATTCGTGTTCGGTGATACGGCGTAATAGTTCTCGGCGTACCAATCCATGCACCATTCGTGCACATTATCCCCAATATTAAAAAGCCCGTAGCCATTGGAGTGCCATTCTCCCACTCGTTTCGGTCCCGTCCATTCCCCTTGAAAATACTTCATCTGATTTGGCGGTTCATTTCCCCAGGCATAGTCTGCGTCTTCGAGTCCGCCGCGGCACGCCTTTTCCCACTGGGCTTCTGTGGGCAGCCGGAATGTTTCGCTTACTGATTTTGACAACCATTCGCAGTAGGCAATTGCCGCAAACCAACTCACACCAACGATCGGCTGATCAGGATCGTCAAACGAAGGATCGCGCCATCCGGCGGGCTCGGGATACGCGGTTTCGCTGAGAAAACGTCCATATTCGGAGCGCCGGACCGCATACCGCCCGATTTCAAATGCATCGAGCCAGACACGGTGACGAGGGCTTTCCCAGCGGTAATGATGATCGGAACCCATCCAAAACCAGCCTTCTGGAATTAGAACCATGTCCAGATACATGGATATTCTTTGGCTCAAAATGGGACCGCAGCGCAACGTCAAAGTCGAACGCCAAAGGGAACAGCCACAAGAAGGCACAAAATTCAGAAAACGTTCCCGAAATCGTCTCTTGCGTTTTTTTGAGGACTTGATGTTAGTATGCTCGCTACATCGAACACACTGGGGGTTGGTATGGGTCTCCTAAGAATTACACGGACGCCGCTCGTGACGGTTAGCGCGCACTCCACGGTTATGGATGCCGTTCGGACCATGCATGAGGAACACATTGGAGCCATCGCGGTTGTCGATAACGGCCGGTTGACCGGCATTTTCAGCGAACGCGACCTGATGAATCGCGTGGTTCTTCAACGCCGAGATCCCGGTAACACTTATGTAGGAGATGTGATGACCTCTCCCGTCATTACGATCGAGCGCACGTCGACGGCTGATGACGCGCTAAAACTGATGGATGAAAAGCATATCCGGCATTTGCCTGTGGTGAACAACGATGGAAAGCTCGCAGGCATGCTGTCGGTACGAAGCTTACTCCACGAAAAACTCGAGGAGCTAACCGACCAACTCGACTCGCTCGAGGCGTATTTCACTGCCGATGGTGCAGGCGGATAGCCGTAGGGGCGGTCTATAACCGCCCCCATGTTCAGGCCGCGCCATCGCGGGCAGTCATATAGACCTCCCCTACAGTTTTAGAGGTCCTCTCTGATTATTGCGCGAAATTCGTCAGCAGATAATCGATCAGATCTTCTTTGCGTTCTGGCGGAATGTAGGCTCCCCAATTCACCATGCGCTCAACAACGCGCATCCAGCCGGCTCGATCCGCCTTGATCCGGGCAGTAGGCGTCACATCGTGACAGCCGAGACAGGAAGTCTGGAAGACATTCTTTGCTTTTCCTTCGGGCGCGGCCTGAGCCGATGACGGCCGAGGGCGAGTGTTATTGAACATTTCCGCAAGATATCGACTGAGTTCCTCTCTATCGCTGCCTGCAATGTCGGCACCCCAGCCGACCATCTTGTTCACTTCGCGAGTCCACCCGGCCACGTCTAGACGTTGTTGCGTTATTAAGCTGGGGCCGTGGCAGACACGCGTACAGGCGGCTTCCATCTTTTGAACAATTGCAGCCGCCGGACCCTGTGCGCACGCGATATCTGCAAGCGGGCAAATCAAGAAGAAAATAGCAAGATTAACCTTTGACATTGATTTGTATTTTATCGCTGACGTTGTACATGTATCCGGAAGGATTCCACGATGCGGCGAGCGGCTGGGTCCGACCCTGACTGTCGGTGGCACGCGACATGACGACGAATGAACCGGCTCTCGGCGCCCTCCACAAGTAGCGAAAACGGCGCCAGGTATATCTCGCTTTGTCCTTGTCCAGTACTGTGATGCTCCATGTCCGGCCCGCATCCGTCGAAACATCCACTCGCGTGATGTCCGCCTCCCCCGCCCACGCGAAACCTCGCAACTGGATAGAAGATCCAATGGGGACCGTCGCTCCATCGAGCGGACTCGTGAAGATGGCTTTCACATTCAATGCGGTATACGGAACCGTGTCCTTCGGATCAACAATCGTTCCGGGAGCGACTGGCCGGTTTGGAATTCGATACGCAGTCTGCATGAAAAAACCGCTCGCCTCCGCTTCCGAGACACGGATATTGGTAATCCACTTTGTTGACGCGGCGGCTTCCCAGCCGGGTACGATCAACCGAAGCGGAAAACCATGATAAATGGGAATGGTATCGCCATTCATGCGATATGCCAGCATCGTGTCTGGGTGCATCGCCTTTTCGATTGGAATGCTGCGAACAAAATCGGGCACCGCACGAATCGGCAGATCGGCTCCATTGAGGATGACATGCTTTGCCGCAGGCTTGACCTGCGCCTTCATGAGAACATCGCGCAGTCGAATGCCTGTCCAGCGGGCGGTTCCGACGGCGCCTTTTTCCCACTGCAAGCCGGGCACCGGAGGATCGGCGAAAGCGCGGCCATTGCCCGAACACTCCAGCGTGACTGTCCGGGTGACTTCGTTGAAGGCGCGAGTATCGGGCATTGTCAACTTCAACGATCGATTCACTTCGCCTTCAACTGCCAGGTTCCAGTTGTTCAGTTGGACACTCGGAAAAGGCAAATGCGAGCGCACGTAGTGGTCTTCATTTGAAGTAATCCATCCTTTGTCGAGCAACTGAACGGGTGTCTCAAAATCGGCAGGAGATTCGGATCGGATGATGAGGTCTTTTTTTATTGTCGCAGCCTGAAGTAGAAACCCAGCGTTGCTTAAGGCGAAATCGCGCCGGTTCATTGCTGTAATTTCCCTCCTCTGCGAGGAGGGGATTGTTGCGCCAAAGCTCCTCTACACATTTTGGCCTACCCGATCAGCAGCGAGTTTAACGCGATCTTCAACAGACGGATGACTATGAAAAATAAACTCGACGATTTTATTTGGGGTTTTGTTCACGAGGTTGATGTCGGCTAACTTCTCCATGCTCGAGACAAAGGCAAGCGCATCACCTGTCACATCGAGCGCATATAGATCTGCGGCCGTCTCTAATTGTCTGGAGAAAAAGTTTACAGCGGGCAGCGCAGCCAACGACAATATCGTCATCACGAGCGCCATCAACGGAAAATTCGCGACGTCCTCTGTCCCGCTGAAACCAAAGGATCGCGCGAGCGGCGGTAAAACGCGGTAGGCCGCATAAAAAGCCGCGAACGTGAGGAACGATTGAGCCGCCATACCGTACCAGATGTGATTCTTCACGTGGTGGCACAATTCATGGGCGATCACGACCTCGATTTCTTCACCTGACAAATTTTTCAAAAGCGTGTCCGATACAATAATGCGCCGGGTATTTCCCCAGCCGACCACCGCGGCGTTTGCCTTACGCGTCTTCTCTCCGAGTGACCATTCAAAGATACCGCATATACGCTTACCGGTTCGCCGCGCCAGGCGATCGACGCGATTTTGCAGGTCCGGATTCTCGACCGGCTTGAACTTGAAAAATAGCGGCAACAGCAGAACCGGGGCGAGGTTCGCCATCACAATGGCGAACGCAATAAAGACGATGCTGGCGTAAATCCACCAAAACTTCGAATCAACCCGAAGGAGCAGATAAATGATTTCAACCGCAGCGATCGTCAGCGGAGCCGCGATGGCAAGAGCCTTCAATTGGTCTTTCATCCAGGCCGCTAAGGACTGTCGCGAAAGCTGGAATCGATGTTCGAGAATATACCCGGAGTAGTAGCTGAATGGTAAATCGATGGCCTTGAGGAGGCCGCCGACGATGATCATGTAAATCATCACTCTCAACCAGTTCGACCCCGACAGCATTTGAGCAAAACTACGTATTCTGATGCTCCAACCCGAAGCCAGGAGAAAGAGGAGAACGGCCACATCGAGTACGAATTTGGAGACCCCAATAAGCTGCTTGACGGATTCGTATCGCTTCGGCTCGTCCATACATCATGGGCTAAGATTTTGGGCCCGATATACAAGGTATACGCAACGAGCTTTTCAAATTCAATCAGGAAGGTTCTGATGTCGCTGCGGCTTGTCCACCACTCGCGCGAGTTCAGACCTCCATGTGGAGTGGCGCTGACCGCGAATTTAAATTCCGGCCCCAAAACGTATCGGGCCGCCATTCGCGCGCGGCGGGTGTGATAATTTGCAGTCACGATAATAAGAGAGTGCCAGTTTCTCTCGAGGCATAACCTCCGGATCTGTTGCATTTCCGAAACCGTATCGCCAGCTGCCTTCTCCACGCTGACGATCTTTTCGTTGGGTACGCCGAGGCCTCGGAGAACTCTGATGTAATTGCCTCGCCCGTCGACCAAATCAATGCCGCGTTGAACCAACTCCGCTTCCTCAGGCTGAACTTGATCTCTTGTTACAATCACGTAGTCAGCGAGACCTCGATTGTAGAGATCGGCAGCGCCCCACGGGCGGCCCGGCTCTCCACCGGCGAGCACGACGATAGCGTCGCTTTTTTTGCTGGGCTCGTCGACGATGAGAAGCGAAGCGCAGTAACGCAGGGCAGGCCGATAACCAAAATACGTGAGCGGAACGATGAACAGAACGAGATTCAAGAAATAGATTCCCTTTCGGTACCTGTGTCTGACTGCGGACGCTTTCACGCCGGTCCCCAACCACCACCCCCAGGGGTTTGAATCGATAGAACGTCTCCCTCTTCAACCCAACGGGTGAATTTCGACGGGAGCTGTTCCGTCTTTCCATCATTTCGAGCGATAAGGTTCACCCCCGGCGCGCCAGCTCCGGCGCCATTCAACCCGTAGGGTGCGAACTTGCGCCGCTCGGAGAGGACCGTCAGTTGAGCTCTGGTGAGAAATCGCAGCTCGCGAACAACGCCGTCTCCACCACGCCATTTGCCGATTCCGCCGGAATGGTGCCGCAACGAGTAACGCAACACCCGGACGGGATAGGTGTGCTCTAACGCTTCTACAGGAGTGTTTAGTGAATTGGTCATATGCGTGTGAACACCGGAAAGGCCGTGCATTGTCGGTCGCGCTCCCATTCCTCCCGAGACGGTTTCGTAGTATGCCACCGGGTGTCTCGTGCGCGGATCGATAGCCCCGAAAGCCAAGTTGTTCATGGTACCTTGGCTTGCAGCCGGTATGCGATCCGGCATCGCCTGCGCGAGGCACTTATAGAGAACATCGACAATCCGCTGCGATGTCTCGACATTGCCGCCGCACACGGCAGCGGGAGGACGAGCATTCACGATTGTGCCTTCGGGCGCGATAATCCGTAGTGGTCGCATACCACCGGCGTTGGAGGGAATTGCAAATCCCACCAGCGTTCGAAACACGTAAAATACGACCGAGGCCGTAATCGCATACACGGCATTCACACTACCCGCCGTCTGTGGGTCGGACCCCGAGAAATCGACAACCGCAAGGTCTTCTTTGACCGCAATCTTTACACGTATTGCGATGGGTTTATTCGTAATGCCGTCGTCGTCGAGAAAATCTTCGGCTTCATAGATTCCATTGTGAATCTGAGAAATGGCCTGGCGCGTCATACGCTCGGTATAGTCGAGGATGGCCGCAACATAACGGCTCACTTCATTCCAGCCGTACTTTGACACGATTTCCCTTAGCCGGCGTTCGCCCGTCCGATTGGCGCCGATCATGGCGCTCAGATCCCCTTCACGTTCGTCCGGCGTACGCACATTCGCGAGGATGATCTCCCAAACGTCACGGTTAATCGTGCCGTTCGACATCAATTTGGCAGGGGGAATTCGAAGCCCCTCCTGATAGATTTCCTCCGCCAGCGGCATTGAACCCGGCGACATACCGCCGATGTCCGACTGATGGGCGCGGGACGCGACATAGAAGAGAAGTTTTCGTTGCGAAAAGACTCCGGAAACCAGAGTCAAATCGGGAAGGTGTGTCCCGCCTTTGTAGGGATCGTTCAGGATCACCATGTCGCCTGGGCCGATCTCGCGATTTTCGATCGCCGCTTTGACCGACAATGGCATCGAACCCAGATGCACAGGCATGTGGTCGCCTTGTGCAACCATGTCGCCGCGGTCATCGAAGATCGCGCAAGAATAGTCCCGGCGTTCCTTGATGTTCGGAGAAAAAGCTGTCCGTTTCAGCGTCGCACCCATTTCTTCGGCAATCGCGTGAAACAGGCTTTTGAAGATTTCGAGTTGTACTGGGTTGATCTTGCGAGGAAGGGAATGCTTGCGGCTTCGCATTAATTACTCTCCAGCACCAAATTTAAGTATGCATCCACGGTACATCGAAAACCCGGTGGTACCAGCGTCGTCGAGCTGTATTCTCCGATGATGGCCGGTCCTTGAATGACATGTCCGTGGCCCAAAATCGCCCGATCGTAGATGTCCGTGCGCACACGGCGGCGATCGATCCAACATGGTTGCCTTTCCACAGGTTCGGGACCCCTGCGCTGTTTAACGGTTTTGCTGAATTTCGGTTTCGCCGTGCGGCCCAGGAATGTTGTCCGGACATTCACCAATTCCACGTCCCGCCCGCGGTTGGCGTAACCGTAGCGGCGTTCATGAGCTTTGTGAAATCTTTCAATAAAGTCTGCCACGAGCGGCACAGTCAATTCATAAGACTGTCCCCGATAGCGCAGATCGAGAGAGTCGATTCGATGGATTTCGTTCTTCTTGAAACCTTCAGCCTCGAGTTCTGCCATCCCAACGCTGTACAACGCCGCGAAGAGCGTTTTCACTCGCGCATCCGATCCTGCGGCATTTATCAAGACAGTCTGCGAATAATCCTTCCGGACGTCGGCAAGCAACAGACCGAGCGCGGATAGCGCGCCCGGAAATTGCGGAACAATGACACGCCGCATTCCCAATGCTTCGGCCAGATGCGTCGCGTGCAAACCGCCGGCCCCGCCGAAACAAAAAAGCGCGAACTCGCGCGGATCGTATCCGCGTTCGACGGAGATCAGCCGGATCGCTTGCTCCATGTTGTTGTTCACAACGTCCACGACGCCCTGCGCGAGTTCTTCGACTCTTCTCCACTGCTTTGTCCAGCCCAGCATATCAAGCGCCGGTTCAATGCGCGCCTTCGCTAGTGGCATCGTTCCACCCAGAAAGAAGCGCGGCAGCAATCGTCCGAGGATGACGTTGGCGTCGGTCACGGTAAGTTGATGGCCTTTGCCGTAACAAATCGGCCCCGGATCCGCACCGGCACTCTGGGGCCCCACCTTCAGTGCGCCGCCGGCATCGAGTTCGGCGATAGATCCGCCGCCTGCTCCAACGGTGTGAATATCCATCATTGAGATACCAATCGGCATCCCGTCAATCTGGCCTTCGTGGGTGACTTTTACGTCACCATCGCAGAGCGAGACATCCGTGGAGGTGCCTCCCATATCGAAGGTGATGACGCGTGAGTAACCGCACGCCTGTGCAACATGGAATGCTCCCACGACGCCGCCGGCCGGTCCGGAAAGAATCGTTTTGACGGGAGCGTCCGCGGCAGTTTTAGCGCGCACTGTTCCGCCGTTCGACTGCATGACTCGCAAGGAACCATGGGGAAGACGCTCGGTGAGTTGCGTCAGGTAACGGCTCATGAGAGGTGCGAGGTAAGCGTTGATCACCGTCGTCGATGTGCGTTCATACTCTCGATACTCCGGAAGAATTCTCGACGAAAGCGATACCCGTAGTCTCAAAGGCTCGAGGGCGCAGAGGACTTTTTTTTCGTGTTCAGTGTTCGCAAATGAATACAAAAGAGAAACCGCGACAGATTCAACGTTCTCAGAACGTAAACGGTTGATCAGAGTTTGCAAATGATCCTGGTCCAACGGTGTTGCGATAGACCCGTCGTAGAGCGTGCGCTCGCGAACGCCCATCCGCAGCCCGGCAGGAACCAATGGATCCGGCCGGGTCACAAAGATGTTGTACAGTTCGCGGCGCGTTTGCCGGCCGATGACGAGAATATCCTCGAAACCTTCCGTGGTGAGGAGGGCGGTACGCGCGCCCTTGCGCTCGAGCAGAGCGTTCGTCGCGACAGTGGATCCGTGAATAACTTCAGAAGCGGCCGAATTGCCGGCTCGTGCCATTCCCTTCATGATGGCTTCTTCCGGCTCCTGTGGCGTCGAGAGTTCTTTGAATATTTCGACCTCGCCGTTGCGCACAATAACGAAGTCCGTGAATGTTCCGCCGCTATCGACGCCGACTCTAAAAATAGATTTGCGCGACATCTTGAACGAATTTCGGGAGGATGGTTCCGATATCCTGGATCGTTCCTTTAGGATCGCGCTCCCATGTGAGGGCTTGGATGTCGGAGCGAACCGCATTGAAGCGATGAACGGCAACTTCGCGCATCCAGGCGAAGTCCTGATCAGACGGAGGGCGCGCGGCGATATCTTTGATCCATTCGAGTATCTTCTGGCGCTGTTCGGCGCCGGCGTGGATTTGAAGCGTTGAGCCTTCGCTGGCATCAATGCGGAGTTCAACCTCGTGCCACCACCCCGCTTGAATGACCTTCAGGTCGAGCATGGTCTTGAGGACGTAAACTGCGGGCAGATCACCGCTCGAGATGGAGCCTTTCCAAACACCCGTTTCGCCACTGTCGGCGCCTTTGAACCGAGACCAGATCTCGCGAGCCCGATCGATAGCGCCGGGAGGAGCCAGCACTAAAATCCGATCCGCGCGATATTTCTCGAACGACTTCACGGTTTCGGCATCCGGTACGTGATCGTACGTGGTCAACGTGGCGCCGGAAACAAAGACGCCATTAACGTTGCTGGCGACGAGTGAAACGCCGGAAGGAAGCAGCTGAGCAACATCGATGGCCTGTGGCAGATCGTTGTGCAACGGGAACGAAGGCGGTTCAAGGCCTGGACCCTCACCCGGCGCGCCGGCCGGCTGGCCGTCGCCAAGCCCTCTTCCCCTGGAAGAGGGCTTGGCTTGTGGAACTTCGTTCAAATTTTCCACCAGGACTGTCGTTTGCTTTGGTTTGGGCGGCCACGTCGCTATGACGCGGTTCATCAGTAGAAGATCACGGACAGCGGCCCGCAACTCATCGTTCGTTGTGGACTGGACCCACTGGATTCCTTCCTCCAATCGTTCCGGTATCCCGCGGCTCGCAAACCACTCATGGATGTGGTCGTCTCCCAGATATGCCAATGTCTCCTGTCGTGCGGCCAACAGGAAGCGTGGATCAAGCGTCAACTGGAGGCGTTGAAGCTCCTGAAGCAGATTGTCTTCGGCAGGTTCCGGAAATTGGCCTTGTGCGATCGGTATTTCGAGCCGGTAATAATGGGGCCGCAAAGACGGCACGAGACTCGTTTCAAGCGGCGCTGGAACCGTTCTGTGAAGTATACGATCCAGCAAGAGGATCAAATACCATTGCTTGTAATAGACGCTTGGAACCGGTACGGCAAAGATGACGGCTCCGGTTGTTAGATCCGATTTAAACCGCAGCGTTCGTTCCGCAGGTAATCGACTGATCTCGTTTTCAGAGCGGTTCACCGAACCTCGTTTCGGAATTGCACTAAGGGCGTCGCGCAGCGTTTCCGGTATTGGCGCAGTGATCGCGAGAAATGCATCAGCAGTTCTGTATTCCTCCGAATGCGTATCCGCTCCCAGGAGCGCGCTGCGAATCTCCTCGTCAACCTGAGCGCGAAAGTCCGGCAGAGACGAATCCGGACCTTCTGCCTTTTCAGTTTCCCGGGGAGGATCTTTGAAAAAGGCGGAGAGCTGCTCCCCCATGAACGTGGGCAGCGCCCATTGTGGAATCGTCAATCGAAGAGCGGTTCGGTCCTGCTCACTAACCATTTGGATACTGCCCCCTGCAGCAAACGCGTTAAAGATGAGCGTCCGCGCGGCGCTGGTGGATGCGAGAAGGGTCAGTCCGGGCTGCTCATATCCGGCAATGATTTCGACCGAATCCGTTTTGGAAGGCAGTTCGATTAACCGGATCCCGTTCGGCAAGGTCGCGGAAGAAAGCAGGATACCGAAGATGGTGGAAATGGGCGCAAACACCCGTTGAGCCTAACGGTTGGAGGGTAGTGTTTTCAAGAATGAATATGGTAGATTGCGAAACTTGGCCTATAACAAAAGGAGCATGCTGTGGCAGTGAACGTCTACGAAGGTAAAAACATTCGCAATGTCGGCATCGTGGGACACGGAGGAAGCGGCAAGACGTCATTGATCTCCGCGATTCTCTTCGATACCGGTGCGACCAACCGCCTTGGGCGCGTAGACGACGGGAATGCCCCGACGGATTACGACGACGAAGAGATTGAACGAAAAATCACGATGTCCGCAAAATTCGCTTTCTGCGAGTGGAACAAAAACAAGATCAATATGCTCGATACACCGGGCTTCGGAAATTTCATCCAGGAAGCCCGGGGCGCGCTTCGCGTGGCAGACGCCGCAATTGTTGTTGTCGATGCTGTGTCGGGCGCCATGGTCCAGACCGAAAAAGCGGGGGCTTATGCCGACGAATTCGGGCTGCCCAGACTCGTCGTAGTCAATCGCATGGATCGCGATACAGCGAGCTTCGAAAGATCGCTCGAATCGATTCATCAAACGCTTGGCCGAATGTGCGTCCCCGTTCAGATTCCCTTGGGAGAAGAGAGGGCATTCAGAGGCGTCGCCGACCTGATTCAGATGAAAGCCTACGCGTATCATACGGACGGCTCCGGAAAGTCCAGCGAAACGGACATCCCGGCAGATTCGGCTGCACGGGCCAATGAGTACCGTGAAAAGCTCGTTGAAGCTGTGGCGGAGAGCGATGAAAAATTGATGGAAAAATTTTTCGATACCGGTTCTCTGACGAACGAAGACTTGATCGCGGGGCTCCGGAAACAAGTAAGCGACGGGAAAATTTATCCGGTTTTTTTCACGTCGGCGACGGGCAATATCGGTATTCAGCCGCTGTTGAACGCGATAGTGAATTTCGTGCCGGATGCCGCTGCGCGCGGAACTGTTACGGGAAAGGATACGCAAGGCAAAGACATCCAGCGAAAGATCGCGGATACCGAGCCGTTCTCTGCTTTCGTTTTCAAGACATTTTCGGATCCCTTTACCGGCCGCATCTCGCTTTTCCGTGTGTATTCCGGGACGTTGACGACGGAATTGCAGCCATTCAATACCAACCGAAGCGTGACCGAGCGTTTCGGCTCCATCGTTCTCCTGCAAGGGAAGACTCAGGTAGCCGTTCCGAAACTTCACGCCGGAGACCTCGGAGCTGTTGCGAAGCTGAAGGAAACGCAAACCGGCGACACTCTGTGCGACAAAGCCCATTTGATTACGTATCCCGCTGTGAAGTGGATCGAGCCGGTTATTTCATTCGCCATCGAGCCGAAGTCCCGTGGCGACGAGGAAAAAATCAGCACCGCAATTCATAAACTGATGGATGAGGATCTCGGATTACGGTACGCGCGGGAGCCTCAAACGAAAGAGTTCCTGATTTCGGGCCAGGGCCAGATGCATGTGGAAATAGCCGTGGCCCGTTTGAAGAAGCGCTATGGCGTTGAAGTCCTGCTGCATCCTCCTAAGGTTCCTTATCGCGAAACGATCAAAGGAAAAGCCGACGTGCAGGGAAAGCATAAAAAACAAAGCGGGGGCCACGGCCAGTACGGCGATTGCAAAATTCGAATGGAGCCTCTTCCGCGCGGAAGCGATTTCGAATTCGTAAATGAAGTCTTCGGAGGCGCGATCCCGAGAAATTTCATTCCTGCAGTGGAGAAGGGTATTCAAGAAGCCAGGCAAAAGGGCGTGCTTGCAGGTTTCCCAACAGTCGATTTTCGTGTGATTCTCTATGACGGTTCATACCACGACGTAGATTCATCGGAACTGGCTTTCAAGATTGCGGGCTCTCTGGCTTTCAAGAAAGGAATCAAAGAAGCCAGGCCCATTCTGCTCGAGCCGATCATGAATGTGGAGGTCCAAGGCCCGGAAGAATTCGCGGGCGATCTCATGGGTGACTTGAATAGCCGCCGCGGCCGTGTGCAAGGTATGGAAGTGCGCGGCCATACCACGATCATCAAAGCCCAAGTCCCGCTGGCGGAGATGTTGAGTTACGCCTCGGATCTCACGTCAAAGACCGGTGCCCGCGGCAGCTACACGATGGAATTCAGCCATTACGACGAGGTTCCCGCCCACCTCTCGGAGAAGGTGATTGCCGGCGCTAAGGCCGGTGCTGCCGAAGAGGAAGAAGAGGAATAGGAAAATTCGGGGTCAGACGGGTGAATTCCCTATTTTTGCACTTCGAAATACGGAATTCACCCGTCTGACCCCGAATTTTTCTAAAGCGGCGGACCT
>WNGK01005975.1_pt1 | contig 22270 bp, 16 predicted proteins | sample 5400601 | NCBI WGS metagenome assembly WNGK01 (sample SAMN13153376, study PRJNA577476) | soil metagenome | isolation source: 60 cm soil or saprolite under Garry oak tree replicate 1 | place: USA:California | collected 2016-06-15
TGCCTGAGTTGGCGTCGTCCGCACCGTGCACGAGCAGGATCGGGGCGCCGATCTGGTTCGCGTACCGCAGCGGCGACACCCGGTCGTAGACCTGGGGCACCTCCCAGAAGCTGCGCCGCTCGGTCTGGAACCCGAACGGCGTCAGCGTCCGGTTGTACGCGCCGCTGCGGGCTATCCCCGCCGCGAACAGGTCGGTGTGCGCGAGCAGGTTGGCGGTCATGAAGGCGCCGTAGCTGTGCCCGCCCACCGCGACCCTCGACGGGTCGGCGATGCCGGCCTTCGTCAGCGCCTGCACGTGCGCCACGGCCGCCGCGGTGATCTGCTCGATGTAGCTGTCGTTCTTCGTCTCGGGGTCGCCGATCACCGGCATCGTGGCGTCGGCCAGCACGGCGTAGCCGCGCAGCACGAACCAGGCCGGGTCGGAGGCGGTCAGCCTGGTGAACCGCGTGGTGCTGCCGCGCACCTGCCCGGCCGTGCCCGCGGTGCCGAAGTCGTGCGGGTACGCCCAGAGCACGAGCGGCAACGGGCCGTCGCGGTCGGGGTCGTATCCGGGCGGGGTGTGCAGCAGACCGGAAAGCTGCACGCCGTCGCCGCGCTCGGTCACGATCAGCCGCTTGGTCAGGCCGGTGAGCTGCGGGTGCGGGTCGGGCCACCCGGCCAGGCGGCGGCGCGAACCCGGGCCGCCCAGCGGGCTGACCCACAGGCTGGGCGGCTCGGCCGGGCTCTCGTGCCAGATCACGGCCTGGTCCGCTGTCACCCGCCCGGCAGCGCCGGCAGTGAAACACAGCACCGTCTCGTGCGCGTCGGCGGGACTGGCGAACAGCCTGGCCTTCTCCCCCGTCGCCAGGTCGTGCCGGTCGAGGAACGGCCGCTCCCCCTCCGGCGTGGCCCCGTCGCCGCGCAGGTAGATCGCGGAACCGTCCTGGCGGATCGTCCTGGTGCCGTCGGAGTGCAGCCGCATCATCGGGGCGCCCGGGTCGGCGTAGTCGTCGTCTTCTGCGAGGTCGAAGACGACCGTGTTCCGGCCCGGGTCGGCCAGGTCGCATCGCCAGGTCGTCAGCCACCTGCGGTCCCTGTCCCGCTCGGTCATCAGCAGGAATCCGGGGTCATCCAGGTTGACCCAGCCCAGGCAGCGATGCTCGACCAGGAAGGCGCGCTCGGGCCGCCGGTCGAACGGAGCACCGCTGCGCATGATCACGTCGCGGTGCTCGGCGGTCGCGACCGGATCGCCGCCGTCCAGTGCCTCGGTCCACAGCAGCCGGGCCGGGGCCCGCTCGTCCCAGGCAACCTGCCGGGGGCCGGTAGGCACTCCCATCCTGGGCACCTCGTCGCTGACCGGCAGGTCGGCGACGACCGTGACCAGCTTGCCCGCCGCGGTCCACACCTCGGCGCGCCGGGCGAAGTACCCGTAAGGCACGCGGAACGAGAACGGCCGCTGAAGCCGGTAGACGAGCAGGTACTGGCCGTCCGGGGACTCGCCGAGATACTGGTACAGGCCCGCGGGCCCGAGTTGCACGGCCGCGCCGGTGACCGGGTCAACCCGCAGCGGCACGGTCGTTGCCAGTTCCTCGAACCGGTCCTCGTCGGCCGCGGTGGTCAGCAGGTCCTGGAACGTCGCCATCTGCGACCGCTTGCCCGCCACCTCCTCGATCCGCGGCTCGACCGGGGGTCCCGCGTCGGCCGCGCCGGTGAGCGCGGGGCCGGTGACCACGGGGCCGGCCGCACCCGGCGGCACGCCGAGCGCCAGCAGCGACCGGCCGTCCCTCGACCACCGCACGGTGCCGCCGAGCCCGGGCGGCTCGGCGCCGAGCACGTCGCTGACCCGCAGCCCCGGCACCTGGACCGGATCCGCGTCGTCGCCGGCGTCACAGGTCCAGACCCCGATCCCGTCGGGCTCGTCGACCGTGAACGCGAACCGGCTGCCGTCGGACGCCCAGACCGGGACGCTGACCTGCGCGCCGTCCGGCAACGCGAGCGCGCGCTCGGTGCCGTCGCCGATCCGCAGCACCGACAGGCCGGTGAATCGCCTGGTCCGCTGCCGCCCGCGCAGCCGGGGGTCGAGCCGCAGCCCGGCCAGGCTGAGCCGCGGCGCGGCCAGCATGGCGATCGGCGGATGAGCCTGGTAGTGCACCAGGACGACGAACCGCTCGCTGGGGGACGGCGACGCCAGCGGCGTCGGCGGCGCGTCGATGATCGAGACCACGTCGGCATCGGGCAGGCGATACGGCAAAACGTGCCCCTTCGGTCGCTCTTGGTACGGCACCGGCAGCTTAGTAGGTTGCGGCAGGTCCGGCGCTCGCCGGCCAGGCGCCGCCCACCCGCCCCGCCTGCCGCCTCCTCGTCATACCGGCGCAATGGTGTCCGTGCCGGAAAGCCGGCTGACCGGAAGGTAAGGCGCAGGTAACCTTGGGCACCATGATCGATAACAGGACACGGCGCCGGCTCGACGTCAGGCTCGCACGTGACCAAGCTGGCCAGCGGCTCCCGTCGGTCGCCGCCTGTCTCGTCCGCGACGGCGAGATCGCCTGGACCGGCGCTCGCGGCCTGGTGGACGGTCAGGCACCCGATGCGAACACTCAGTACCGGGCCGGGTCCATCACCAAGACCTTCGTCGCCGCCGCCGTGCTCCGGCTGCGCGACGCCCGGCGGCTCAGCCTGTCCGACCCGATCGGCGACCACCTGGATGCGGCGACGGCCGGCGCGGCGGGCCCGCTGACGATCGGCCAGCTCCTCTCGCACTCGGGCGGCCGGCGCGCGGAGACGGCGGGCCCGTGGTGGGAACGGACGGCGGGGCTCTCGCCGGCCGAGCTGTCGGCGGGCTCGCTCGGCGAGGAGGCGGCCAGGTTCCGGCCGGGGCGGCGGTTCCACTACTCGAACGTCGGCTACGCCCTGCTCGGCGCGCTGCTGGCGGCCAAGCACGGCCGGCCATGGTACGACGTGATCTCCAGCGAGTTGTTGCAGCCGCTGGGCATGAGCCGGACGACGACACGGCCGCTGCGGCCGCACGCGACCGGCTACGCGGTGCATCCGTACGCCGACGCGCTGCTCGCCGAGCCGGAACACGACGCGGGGGCGATGGCGCCGGCCGGCCAGCTCTGGACCACACTCGCCGACCTGGCCGCGTTCGCCAGGTTCCTGGCCGGCGACTCGCCCGGGCCGCTGGCCCCGACGACGCTGGCCGAGATGCGCGAGCCGGTCGTGGTCAGCGACGAGGCCAAGCAGCCGTGGGCGGCGGGCTACGGGCTCGGGCTCCAGCTCTGGAACACGGCCGGCCGCCGGTACTTCGGCCATACCGGGTCGATGCCCGGCTTCGTCGCCGTCGTCCAGATCACCGACGCCCCCGGCGCCGACACCGCGATCGTGGCATGCAACTCCACCAGCGGCTTCAGCGGGTCTCTCGGGTCCGACCTGCTCGCGATCCTGGCCGACGGCGAGCCGTACTGCCCGCCCGCGTGGACCCCGACCCAGGTCGGCGAGGACCTGCTCGGCCTGCTCGGAAGCTGGTTCTGGGGGCCGGCCACGTACGCGCTGCGGCTGTCCGGCGACGTGCTCGAACTGCACAGACAGGACGGCGACGGGCGGATCATGCGGTTCAGGCCCGACGGCGACGGAGGCTGGACCGGCATCGACGGCTACCAGGCGGGCGAGCCGCTCGTGCCGGTCACGGGGCCGGACGGCTCGGTCAACGCCCTGGACATCGGCTCGTTCATCTACACCAGGACGCCGTACGACCCGGCCGCGCCGGTGCCGGGCGGCGTGGACGCCGCGGGCTGGCAGGCCGGTCCCGCTCCCGCTCCTGCGGCCCAGTCGCTGTTATCGCGTTAACGCGCTCGTCCGGGCCGGGTGGCCCGCCCCGCGCTCTCGCGCCGGGCGGACCACCCGCGTCGTCAGCTAGCCGGATCTGGCCGGATCGAGCCGGCGCCGGATCGAGCCGGCGTCAGTACCAGCCGTACACGACCTCGTGCGCCCATGCATGGCGCGGCTTGCCGTACCGCGACCTGATGTAGCGCAGGCCCCACCTGATCTGGGTCCGCGCGCTGTTCCGCCAGTCCGTGCCCGCCGACCCCATCTTGCTGCCCGGCACGGCCTGGGGGATGCCGTAGGCACCGGAGTACGGGTTGTAGGCGTGGATACGCCAGCTACTCTCGTGCTCCCAGAGCTTGTTCAGCGACCTGAACTGGTACTTCGGCCGCCAGCCGAACCGGTGGGACATCATTTTCCACGCAATCTCCTTCTTCCAGCCGAGGCGGTGCCGCGTGGCGGCGGTCGCCTGGACGGTCAGGGCGGAGGCGGAGTTCGCCGGGGTCGCGCGCACGGCTGGGGTGGCGCCGACCGAGTGTGCCGGGGTCATCGGCTGAGCGGCCGCGCTGGCGGTGAGGCCGGTGGCGGGGCCGTCGGTGAGGCCCCCGGTGGCGGCGATGGCCGCGATGGCGAGCGCCGGAGCGCTCAGAGCGATGGTGAGTCGGGACGTGGACGTATGGCTGCGCGACTGCGAGCGAGACAAGGTGTACTTTCGGCCGGGCACGCCATTCGCGTGCTCAACTGCCACCCTTGGAACCTGCCGGCCATGGCGGGATCGAGCCCGTCAGCCTGGCAGCGGCGTGTCGGCGCGTCGCAGGTTCAGGGCGACAAGGTGGTTACGATACGTAACCCACCGCGCACGCGGGGTGCTTTCGTTTTCTACCATGCCCGAACTTCTGCGCGTAGGAAGGCAGAATCGCCGAAAAAATTCCTATGAAATGAATCACATGTGATCTTCAAACGCCTTGCGCCATTCGCCGGCAACGGCACCCTAGCGCCCGCGTAACGCCCCCGGCCATGCGGTGCCGGCCTCGGCCGCTACCGGCGTCGCTCGGTGCTGGCGTCACCCAGTGCTGGCGTCACCCGGTGCTGGCGTCGCCCGGTGGTCCGCCACCCGAGACCCGGTGAACAACGTTGCCACAACGATGTCCGCCGGCGAGCGCCGCCCAGAACATCGCTGCCACAACGATGTCCGCCGGCGAACATCGCTGCCACAACGACGTTCGCCGCACTGCGCCGCGCAGGACATCGCTGCCACATCGATGTTCGGGGGCGCCGGCCCCACACCCCGGCCGGCAGCCGACCCCACACCCCGGCCGACCCTTATACGCCGCCCGCCCCGCGGTCAGTACGCGAGCAACGCGCGGATCGCGGCGGCCGCCGAGTCGACGGTCGGGATCACCTGCTGCTCGAGCGCGTCGGCGAACGGCAGCGGCACGCTGGCGGCGGCGACCCGGCGGATCGGGGCGTCCAGCAGCTCGAAGCCCTCGTCGGCCACGATCGAGGCGACGGTGCCGCCCCAGCCGCCCTGGTACGGGTTCTCCTCCACGATCAGCAGCCGCGACGTGCGGCCGACCGAGTCGAGCACGGTCGCCATGTCCAGCGGAACCAGGCAGCGCAGGTCGATGACCTCGGCGCTGACTCCCTCCTGCGCCAGCCGCTCGGCCGCGGCCAGCGCCATCGGCACGGTCGCCGCGAGCCCGACCACGGTGATGTCCGTGCCCGCCCTGGCGGTCGCGGCCTGGCCGAGTGGCACCACGTGGCCGGCCGGGGCCGCCGGGCCCTTGCTCGCGAACAGCCCCTTGTGCTCGAAGAACACGACCGGGTCCTCGCTGCGGACCGCCGACGCCATCAGGCCGGTCACGTCGGCCGGGTTGGACGGCGCCGCGATCTTCAGGCCGGGAACGGCGAGCGTCCAGTTCTCCACCGCCTGCGAGTGCTGGGCGCCAAAGCCGAGCCCGCCCCCGTTGGCGGTCCGCACCACCAGCGGAACGGTGACCTGCCCGCCGGTCATGTACCGCATCTTGGGCATCTCGTTGGCCAGGTAGTCCCAGCAGACCGCGAAGAAGTCGGAGAACATGATCTCGGCCACGGGCCGCATCCCGGTCATCGCCGCGCCCATGGCCAGGCCTAGTATGGCCTGCTCGGAGATCGGGGTGTCCCAGATCCGGGCCTGGCCGAACTCCTCGAACAGCCCCTGGGTGGTCTTGAACACGCCCCCGGCCTTGCCGATGTCCTCGCCGAGGCACACCACGGCCGGGTCACGCCGCATCTCGCGAGCGATGCCCTCGGCCACGGCCTCCCGGTACGTGACTGATGGCCCGAGCGCGCGCGTCGGGTCCGCCGCGCGGCCGCTCATGTCCGCCATTGCGAGCCTCCGTCCGCCCATACGTCGGTGAACGCCTCCGCCGGGTCAGGTCCGGGCGCGGCCCGCGCCGCGGCGACGGCGGCCACGACGACCTGCGCCGCGCGGTCGTCGGCGGCCATGGCCTGCTCGACCGGGACCCCGAGCGCGGCCAGCCTGGCCCTGGCGATGTCGAGGGGGTCGCGTTCCAGCCATTCCTGCACTTCCTCCGGCGGCCGGTAGGTCGCGGGGTCGGTGCGGCTGTGCCCGAAGTGCCGGTAAGTCCGTGCCTCGATCAGCGTCGGCCCCCGGCCGGACCTGGCGCGCTCGGCCGCGCGGGAAACGGCGTCGGCAACGACCACCACGTCGTTGCCGTCGATGACCTCGGCCGGAATGCCGTAGGCGGGCGCCCGGTCGGCGGCCGGGTTCGGCACCGCGGTCACCGTCTCGATCGGCGTGTACTCCATGTACAGGTTGTTCTCGCAGATGAACAGCACGGGCAGGGACCAGACCGCGGCGATGTTGAGCGCCTCGTGGAAGGCGCCGATATTGGTCGCGCCGTCGCCGAAGAACGCCACCGCGACCTGGTCGCTGCCCCGCAGCTTGGCCGACCACGCCGCGCCGGCGGCGAGCGGCAGGTGCGCGCCCACGATCGCGTACGACCCGAGCATCCCGGCCGACGCCTTGGTCAGGTGCATGGAGCCGCCCTTGGCGTGGCAGAGCCCGGTCGCCTTGGACATCAGCTCGGCCAGGCACTCCTCGGGGGTGGCGCCGCGGGCCATGGCGTGGTGGTGGCCGCGGTAGGTGGCGAAGACGTAGTCGCCGGGGCGCAGCCCGGCCGACGCGCCGACCGCGATGGCCTCGTGGCCGGCTGCGAGGTGCGTCGTGCCCTTGACCAGGCCGGCCAGGAACAGGTCATGCGCCGCCTTCTCGGTCCTGCGGATCACCGCCATCTGCTCGTACAGCGCGAGCAGTTCGCTGGCGCCGATCGCGGGCTGGGTGGTCGTCGTCATGTCGCCTCCCCCGGCTTGGTTTCGCCTCGGCCAGCATCCGCGGGGGGTTTCGGGGGGTCGCCCCCCCGGCCAGCATCCGCGGGGGGTTTCGGGGGGTCGCCCCCCCGGCCAGCAACGGTGTTGAGATGCGACTGGCTTTCGCGCAGGGTGTCGAGCGCCCCGCCCACGGTCCAGTACTTGCGCCCGGCGACCAGCAGTTCCTCGGCCGGGAACTTCGTGATCACCTCGCAGCCGTCGGCCGTCACCACGACCTCCTCCTCGATCCGCGCCGCCGACCAGCCGTCGGAGGCCGGCCAGTACGTCTCGAGCGCGAACACCATCCCCTCCTCCAGCGTCTCAGGGTGGTCAAGCGAGACCAGCCGGCTGAAGATCGGCTTCTCCCAGATCGACAGCCCGACCCCGTGACCGTACTGAAGCGCGAACGCGGCCGTCTCGTCGGGAAAGCCGAACTCGGTCGCCCGCGGCCACAACGACACCACGTCGCCGGTCGTCGTCCCCGGCCTGACCAGCGCGATCGCCGCGTCCATGTACTCGCGGCAGCGGACGTACGCGTCGCGCTGCGCCCGGGACGCGCTGCCCACGGCCAGCGTGCGGTAGTAGCAGGTCCGGTAGCCGTTGAAGCTGTGCAGGATGTCGAAGAACGCCGGGTCGCCCGGCCGCAGGATCCGGTCGCTGAACACGTGCGGGTGCGGCGAGCAACGCTCGCCCGAGATCGCGTTGACCCCTTCCACGTACTCGCTGCCGAGGTCGTAAAGAACCTTGCTAACGAGGCCAACGCACTCGTTCTCGCGCACGCCGGGACGCAGGAACTCGTACAGAGTTCGTCATACGCCGCGTCGACCATCGAGCAGGCCTGGGTCAGCAGGGTGATCTCGTCCGGGGTCTTGGTCCGCCGCGCCTCCAGGAAGACCTGCTGGCCGTCGACGGTCTGGATCCCCTCGTCGTGCAGCGCGGCCAGTACCGGCATCTCGGCGACGTCGATCCCGACCGGCTCGCCGGCCAGGCCGTGCTCGCGCAGCACGCCGGCGACCTGGCGCGCCACCTCGCGCGCGATTCCGGCGTCGGGGTGGAACGCGCCGCGCAGCGTGGAGATGCCGGCCCGCGCGCCGGTCCTGGCGGCGCCCTCGGGGGTCGGCGGCCCCGGCGTGTGGTCCAGCCACGGGTTGTAGATCTGGTGGTGCCTGGCGGCCGACCCGAAGTCCCCCGTTGCGCGGCAGCAGCGCGAACCTGATCAGCTTGTCCATCGCCCAGGTGCCGATGTGGGTGGCCGTCATGTACCGGGTGTTGGGCATGTCGAAGCTGAGCAGCGCGCCGAGCTCGGACCGCTCGAGCCGCGCCTTCAGCCTGGCCAGCCGGTCGGCGCGCAGCCGCCCGAAGTCCACGCGCTGCTCCCAGTCGACCGCGTTGGTCCCGAAGGTACGTATCGCCATGTCCGCTACCTCACCGCTTCGTGATCGATCTGCCGAGGTCCGCCAGGATGACCGTGGCGGCGTTGCGTCCGGGGGCGCCGGACACCGACCCGCCGGGATGCGTGGTCGCCCCGGTCTGGTACAGCCCGGCGATGGGCATCCGGTGGCTGGCCCAGCCGGGGACCGGGCGCAGCTCACCGGACTGCGCGGGACCCGCGTCACCGCCGTGGCAGGAGCCGTGCCAGTTGTGCGCGTTCATCCGCTCCAGGTCGAGCGGGCTCTTGACGGCGCTGGCCAGCAAGACCTCGTCGGTCAGGTTCGGCGCGTACCTGCGCAGCTCGGCGAGGTTGGCCGCCGACACCCCGTCCTTCAGCGCGTCCCAGGGCCCGGTTCCCGGCGCGAGCTCGTACGGCTGGAACCCGACCACCTTCAGCGTGTGCGCGCCAGCGGGCGCCCTGGACGGGTCGGCGACCGTCGGGCAGAGCACGAGCAGGACGGGGTCGTCGGTCGCGATCCTTCCGGCGCGGAAGTCGGTGGCCAGCCGCAACATCCGGTCGGCGGACTGCGGCGTGCCGGACGCGACGCAGCTCAGCGTGGCGCCGTCGACCGCGAACCTGGGCGGCTCGATGGTCGCGTAGTGGCTGACGAACATCGAGATGCCCGGCTGCCAGGTCGCGACCCCGTCGACGAAGTCCTCGCCCCAGGCCGATGCGGGCGCCATCTCGACCAGGTGCTTGACGTGGATGGTCGACAGCACCGCGGTGCGGGCCACGTAGCGCTCGCCCGACTCGGTCTCCACGCCGGCGCACCGGCCGCCCTCCAGCACCAGCCCGGTGACCCTGGCGCTGGTCACGATCACGCCGCCGTGGCTGGTGATCACGGCGGCCAGCGCGCGCGGCAGGGCCGCGGAACCGCCGCGCGGCAGCGTCCAGCTATGTTGCTGCCTGCCGTAGGCGAGCGAGTAGGCCAGCAGACCGGTTCCGGGGCGCTCGGGCGGCTGCATGGTCATGAACGACATCCACAGCATGAACGCCCGCGTGTGCTCGTCGGCGAACTCGCCGGCGATGACCTCCCACGCCGACATCGCGTTCCTGCGCACCCACCCAGACCCGCCCGGCTGGCTGGCCAGCGCGGAGGAGGCCGTTTCGCCAAATCCAAGAGGCGTGTACCGGGCGCGGCCCAGGGCGGGAGCGACGGAGCGGTAGGCGGCCATCATCCGCCGGTACGCCGCGGCGTCGGCGGCGGAGAACTTCGCGAACTCGGCGCAGGTCCGTTCCTCGTCGCGCCACATGGTCAGGGACGTGCCGTCAGGGAAGGGCAGGTGCACGACGGGATCGGGCTGGATGTACTCCAGGCCGAGCGCGGCGAGGCCAAGCTCGTCGCCGCGCAGTATCGGGCTCGCCTGGATCAGGTTGTGGGCCGTCGAGCAGGTGTCGTGCCAGAAGCCCGGCAGGGTCAGCTCCTCCGAGCTGGTGTCCCCGCCGACCTCGGCCCGCGCCTCGAGCACCAGGCAGGACAGGCCGGCCTTGGCCAGGTAGGCGGCGGCGACCAGGCTGTTGTGGCCGGCTCCGGCGACGACGACGTCATAGCTATCGCCCATCAGGGTGCTCCTATCCCGAGCAGGCGCCGGGCGTTGGCGCGCAAGATGAGGTCCTGCGCGGCCGGGTCGTCCAGGGCGCGGACCTCGTCGACGGGATGCTCGGTCCCCATGTCGAACGGCCGGTCCGAGCCGAGCAGCACGTGGTCGGCGCCGGCGTAGGTGACCAGGTCGGCGAGCAGCGCCCGGTCGTGAGTGAGCGAGTCGTAGAAGAACCCGCGCAGGCTGGCGTCTGGCCCGGCGGCCGACCGGGAGCTGGCCTCTGGCCGAACCGCGAAGGCCCGGCGCAGCCTGCCCCGGACGGCGGGCAGCCCGCCACCGCCATGGGCGAGCAGGATCTTCAGGCCCGGGTGCCGCTCGAGCACTCCGGCCGCGGCCAGGTGCGCCGCGGTGACCGCGGTCTCCAGCGGGTTGCCGACGGAGTTCCACAAGTAGTAAGGGCTCAGCGCGTCCAGTCCGAAGCCGGTGGTGGTCGGGTGCACGAAGATCAGTGCCCCGGTCGCCTGCGCGGCCTCCCAGAACGGCTCGAACCGGTCGTCGCCGAGGTAGGTGCCTCCCACGCTGGCCGGGATCTCCGCTCCCCGCATCCCGGGCAGCCGCATCAGCTCTCGCAGCCGGGTCGCCGCGACCGACGGGTCTTGCAGTGGGACGGCGCCAAGCACGCTGACCTGGCCGGGCCGTGACTGCGCCAGTCCGGAGAGCGCATCGTTCTGCACCTGGCAGACGTGCGACGCCTGGCCGATCTCCGCGTCGACGGGCACCAGCATGATCCAGGGCGACAGCAGCAGGTGGTCGACTCCCTGTGCGGCCGCCTGGGCCAGCATGAGTTCAAGGTCGGTGAACTCGCCGATGACTGACCTGATCACCTTGCCCCGAAAGCCGATGACCGTGCGCTCGCCGTCGTCGCCGGCAAGCTCAGGTCGCCACCGCAGCGGAACCGCCGCCGTGGCCATCTCCGCTGGGATGACATGGCAGTGGCAGTCGACGATCAAGGGCCGGTCTCCGAGCGGCCAGCCTCCGTTCCCGACGCGGCACCGACGGTGCCGCCGAGGTACAGCGCGCCGATCTCGGGGTGCTCCAGCACCTCGCGTCCGGTCCCCTCCAGCCTGACCTGGCCGCCCTCCATCACCACGCCGTGGCTGGACAGGCGCAGCCCAGCCCTGGCGTTCTGCTCGACCAGCAGCAGCGTCTTTCCGGCCGCGTTCATCGCCCGGACCGCGTCGAACACGGACTTGCGGATCTTAGGCGCCAGCCCGACCGACGGCTCGTCCAGGATCACCAGCTTCGGGTCGAGCATGAGGCACCGGGCGAACTCCACTAGCCGCTGCTGCCCGCCTGACAGGCTGCCCGCTCGCGTGCCGCGCCACTCGTCGACCTGCGGGAACATCTGCTCCACGGCGGCCAGCCGACTGGCGATCAGCTGCCGGTCGGAGATCGTGTAGGCGCCGAGCTCGATGTTCTCCCGGATTGTCATGTGCCTGAACAGGCTGTGGTTCTGCGGGACGTGGACAATGCCCGCGGCGAGCACCTGACGCGGACTGAGCCCTACCAGCGACTTCCCGCGGAAGGTGATGCTGCCCCGGCGGGCTCTGAGCAGGCCGCTGATCGTGGCCAGCATCGTGGACTTGCCGCAGCCGTTCGGTCCCACCAGGCAGGTAATGCCACCCTCCGGTACTGCGAAGCTGACCCCGCGCAGCACGTCGCCGCCGCCGTATCCGGCATAGACGTCCTCGATCACCAGCGCCGCCGCGGCCGGGGCGGAGCTCACTGGCTGGCCGGAGCCGACCGGCGCGTCAGCTGGCAGCGTCATCGTCATCCTCCGCGATGCCGAGGTAGGCGTCGAGTACCCGCCGGTCCTCCCGGATGATGGCAGGCGGGCCGGTGGCGATCACCGTGCCGTAGTCGAGCACCGTGACCTCGTCGCACAGGTCCATCACGAACTGCATATTGTGCTCCACGATCAGGAACGTCGTGCCTGACCGGTTGATGTCGCGGATCCGGTCAGCGATCAGGTGGATCAGGGTGGGGTTGACCCCGCCAGCTGGCTCGTCAAGCAGAACCACCCTCGGGCTGGCGACTAGCACGTAAGCCAGCTCGAGCAGCTTGCGCTGGCCGTAGGAAAGCTGCTCCGCCGGCGTCTGCGCGTACTGCCCGATCGTCATGAACTCCAGCAGGTCCGTCGCCCTGCGCCGGTCCGCCGCCCCGCCGGCCCGGGCCAGCGGGTTGCGCACCTTGTGCTCGCCGGAGTGCTGGGCGGCGATCAGCATGTTCTCCATCGCGGTGAGCCGCGGGAAGATCCGGGTCAGCTGGAAGGTCCGCCCGATCCCGGCGATGAATACCCGGTCCGGCGACAGGTTGGTGATCCGCCGGTCACGCAGGAAGACCTCGCCGCTATCCACCCGCCCATATCCGGTCATCACGTTGAAGAGCGTTGTCTTGCCGGAGCCGTTCGGGCCGATCAGCCCGCTGACGGAGCCTTCCCGAACCTCCACCGAGCAGTCGTCCAGCGCCTGCACTCCGCCGTACGCCTTGGACACGCCCTCCACCCGCAACAGCGCGCTCACAGCACTCCTCCGCTCTCCCGTGGCGCGCTCCTGCTCAGCGTCGCGGCGTCGCCGGCCACTGCTTCCCCGGCCGCGGCGGGCGAGGCCGGGCCCGGTGCCGCGACGGCTCTGCCGCGCCTGGCTCGCCACGCCGTGAGCTTCTCCCCGGCGATCGGCAGCACGCCTCGCGACATGAAGAGGATCACCAGCAGGAACAACGAGCCCCAGATCAGCTCGCCGACATAGCTGTTGCTCACGCGCAGGGTGAGGAACTGCTCGCCCGGCTCCAGCACCAGCGCTCCGAGGACCGGCCCCCACAGCGTGCCGAACCCGCCGAAGAAGGTCATCAGGGCGACCGACAGGTCGAACAGCGGATCGAACCCATACTGCGGCAGCACCTGGCCGATGAAGAAGAACCAGAGCGCGCCCACCAGCCCGGTCACCACACCGGAGATCACGAATGCGGTGAGCTTGACCCGCATCACCCGCACCCCGAGGCCGCGGGCACGGTCCTCGTCGTCCCGGATGGCCCGCAGCTGCAGGCCGAACCGGGACCCGTGGATCAGCCAGGACAGCACTCCTGTCCCGGCCGCGAGGCCGAGCGCGATGTAGTAGAAGGGGTTGTTGAAGGTCTGCGGCGCCCAGGTGAGGAAGGGCGCGGACAGACCCACCGAGCCGCCGGTGAAGCCGAAGTCGAAGGCCATGAGCTGGAAGATGAAGAACACGGCGATCGTGACCACGACGAACGTGTGTCGCCGCACCCGCAGCGCGATCAGCCCGAACGGCACGGCCACCAGACCGGCCGCCAGGCCCGCCAGCGGCAGCAGGGCGAACTCCATGTCCCCGGTCACGTGCCAGTCCTGGGCGGCGATGGCGACGGTGTACGCGCCGGTGCCGAAGAACACCGCGTGCCCGAGCGAGATGTACCCGGTGAACCCCGAGAACAGGTTCCACGCGATCGTGGCCGTCACGAACAGCAACGTGTCCACGCCGATCTGAGTGGTGACCTCGTTCGTGATCACCTGCGGGAGGATGACCGCCGCGATCAGCAGCACCGCGGCGGTCACCGAGGTGCCGCGCGGACGACTAAGCCCGGACCTGCGGGAACCGGCGCTGCCCGGGGGTCGCGCCGTGCTTGCTTGCTGACTCACTGTGCCCTCCCCTCGGGCTGTCCGAGCAAGCCCTGCGGGCGGATGGTCAGCACAACGACCAGCGCCGCGTAGAAAACCACCACCGACCAGGTCGGTGACCAGATGTCCACGACAGACTCCACGGTGGACATGAGGACCGCCGCTCCGAGGGCACCGCCGATGCTGCCCATGCCGCCCAGGATGATGATGGCCAGCAGACGGGAGATCAGGTCATAGCCGCTGTTGGCGTTGAACGCGTTGGTGGCGCCGAACACCATGCCGCCGGCGGCCGTCGCTGCCACCCCGATTCCGAACGCCAGCGCCGACACGCGGCCGATGTCGATGCCGATCAGCCGGGCCGCGGTCTGATCCTGCATGGTGGCGCGCAGGCTGCGGCCGAACCTGGTCCGGTAGAGGATCAGGTAGAGGGCTGCCACCAGCACCACCGCGAGGGCGAACCCGAACAGGTAGATGTCGGACAGGTAGAAGTCGAGGACATGCACGCTGCCAGTGACGTACCAGGCGCTGAGCTGCACGAAGTCCGGGCCAAAGGCCAGGTACAGGACGCCCTCGATGATGATCATGACTGCGTAGCTCGCCAGCAGCGACATCGAGGTCCGCTCGCGGCCGCGCAGTCGCCGCATGAACAGAACCTGGATCACGACACCGATGACGAACATGACCGGCGTCGTGATCAGCAGGCCAAGGAACAGGTCCAGGTGCAGGTGCACGGAGAGCACATAGCTGAGGTAGGCGGCGAGGATCACCAGAACGCCCTGGGCGATGTTGATGATGTCGAGCACGCCGAATATCAGCGTGAGCCCGACCGCCATCAGCGCATACACGCCGCCGGTGAGCACCCCGTCGACGATCGCGCGCAGCAGTTGGGTTGCCATCTCAGCTCCATGTCACTCCGTGCACCTTCGCCCGCCTAGCTAGCCCAGTTCGGCTTGGGGAAGAGGATCTTGCTCGAGCCGGGCGCCCCCACCGGAAGCACCTGGGCGTATTTACCGTCCTGCCACTGGAAGACGAAGAGCACCGGCTTGATGTTCATCCCCAGCGAGTCGAACTGCACGGGGCCCTGCACGCTGCTCAGCGTCACACCGCTGTGCAGGTAGCTGATGATCTTCGCCTGGTTGGTACCGCCAGTGGCCTTGATCGCCTGCGCCGCTACCTGGCCCACGCCGTAGCCCTCGGCTACGTCCGAGTTGATGTCGGACGGCGTGCCGCCGAACTTGGCGATGTACTCCGACACCATCTGCTTGCTCTGCGAATTGTCATAGCCGCCGTACCAGCCGTTGGCGGTCATGACCCCGGTCGCGTTGGCCGTGCCGACCGCCTTGAGGAACGCGGCGCCCTGGTCCGGGCCGGCCGTGGCCGCGAAGATCTTCGGGTTGTAGTGCTGCTGCGCGAACGCCTGCATGAAAGCGGCCACCGTCGGCACGTCCACAGAGCCGAGGAACACGGCGTCGGCCTTGGCTGCGGCTACCTGGTCAGCGACGGACTTGGCGTTGGGCAGCTCCGCCGGCAGGACCTTGGAGTACACGGTCTTCACGCCGAGCGTCTGCAGTGCCTTCTGGGTCCGCTGCTCGGGCGGGATCGTGAACGGGTTGTCAATGATGGGGTAGGCAGCGGTCTTCGGCCGCTGGCTGGATGGCAGCGACTTGATCCAGGTCACGATGGGATCGAACTGGGCCACGATCGGGTAGCTGACGTCGAACACGTTGTGCTTGGCCTGGTTGGACGGGGTGTCGAACACCGCTGGCGCACCGCCAGCGCCCTCGATCATCGCGAAGCCGTAGCGAGCCGCCACGGTGGCGGTGGGCCCGGTGATCAGCGACGAGAAGGGGCCGAACAGCATGTCCACATGGTCGGAGTTGATGAGCTGCTGCACGTTGGTGCTGCCCTGGGTGGGGTCGCTCTTGTCGTCCAGGTAGACCATCTTCACCTTGCGTCCGAGCAGGCCGCCGGCCTTGTTCACGTCCGCGGCCCACAGGTTGTAGCCGCGCTGGAACGCTTGCCCGTCCGCCGAGAAGTCACCGGTCAGCGAGACCGACGCGCCGATCAGGATCGGCTGCTTGGATGAGTTATTGCCCGAACCACCTGACCCCCCGCTGCTGCACGCAGCGAGAAGGGCCGCCAGGGCGGTCGCGGTGAAACCGACAGACAAGAACCGGGCGCGGGTTGCTCTCATCCCCGGTCCTCCTTCCGAGTTGATGGAATAATCCGATCAATCGCTGCTGGCGGGCTCCAGCCCGTCAGATACCTCCGCGTTCTCGCTGGTCACGTCCAGGCCGGCGGAACGGGCCTGGAGCACGAGCAAGGTGGCGAAGTCGTCCTCGCCGAATCCGTAACCGACCAGGCCCTGCACGAGCTGGTGCACGGCCGAGGCGATCGGCATCGGCACCTCGTGCCGCCGCGCCGCCGCCAGCCCAAGGTCGAAGTCCTTGCGCAGCAGCGACGAGGTGAACGTCGGGTGGAAGTCGAGGTTCACGAAGGCCGGCGTCTTGTACTTGCTGAACGTCGAGCCCATAACGCTGTTGTTCAGGCAGGCGAGCAGCGCCTGCCTGCTGATGCCGCTCTTCTCGGCCAGCACCGTCACCTCGGCCAGCGACTGGGTGACGACGCCGAGGAACAGGTTGTGGCAGAGCTTGACCGTCCTGGCGAGCTCGCCATCCCCGACATAGGTCGCGCCCGCGCCGAGCAGGTCCAGGTACGGATGGACCTCGTCGAACGCCGCCCGCGAGCCCGACACCGCGAAGGTCAGCCTGCCGACCTCGGCCACCTTGGGATTGCCCATCACCGGCGCCGCGAGCAGCCTGCCGCCCTGGGCCGCGAGCGCCGCCCTGACCTGCTCCGACGCCTCAACCGAGACCGTGGAGCAGTCCACCACGATCGACGGCGCCCGCCCGCCCGCGGTCAGCCCGGCCGGTCCGGTCAGCGCGTCGACCAGGTCCTGAGAGCTGCCGACGGTCACGAAGACGATGTCGGCCGAGGCGAGCCCGGCGGCCGAGTCGGTGACCTTGGCTCCGGCCGCCGCGAGCGGTTCGGCCTTGGCGCTGGTCCGGTTGTACACCGTGACGTCGCAGCCCGCGCCGAGCAGCCGGTGTATGAGCGAGCTGCCCATCCGCCCCGTGCCCAGCCAGCCCAGGCGCCGCCGGGCATTCCGATCGGCCATACAGTTCCACCTTCAACGCTCGATGACGCCGTCACCGCTGGCTGGCGCCGCCGTCGCCAACGAAGGCGTCATCGGCCGCTGACACCGTTACCGCCCGATGACGCCGTGCCTCCCGCTGACGCCATGCCTACCGATGACGCCGTGCCTCCCGCATCGATTCTGATCTAGCAATCGTTTGCAGAACGAGCGTGATCTATCGGACGCCGTCTTGTCAATGGGCAATTATCCGACCGGCGGCCTCGTGACGCAGGCGAACCGCCGGAGCCGGAGCGACTCGATCCGGGGTAGATCCGGCGGGCCCGGGCGGCCGGATGGGTGGCACACGCACCAGCGGACTGCCGGATGGCGGCCCCTTTGGGCATTTCCATCCGGCGCGACCGGGCTGCAAACGTGTGCAATGCTGGCGGTCAGGCACATGTCACGACTTGACGTCAATCCGGGGCCCGGATTGCGGGCCTTGCGGGACGCGAACTCGTGATATCTCGAAGTTGAGGAGGGCTCATGGCTGATAGCCGGGTATCCGCGGCGGTGAGCCACTGGGCGCCGCGCTTCGTCGCGAACGGCATCGACTACAACGACTTCCTTCGGGTGACGGCGGCGATCCAGAGCTGGGATGCCTGGTGCGAGCAGTGGTGCCTGGCCGGCGCCGGGCACGAGCAACTCGGCCGGACCGCGCTCGCCGACGGGCGGGAACGCTCGGCTGGGTCGCATCTCGCGCAGGCAGCCGTCTACTACCACTTCGCGAAGTTCATGTTCGTCGACGATATCGACCAGATGCGGGCCGCACATCTTATGGCCGTGCGGTGCCTGACCGACGCGCTGCCGTTCATCGACCCGCCGGGCGAGCGGGTCGAGATACCGTTCGACGGCGCGGTGATCGCCGGGATCCTGCGCCGCCCGGGCGGACCGGGGCCGCATCCGGTCGTGATCCTGATACCCGGCCTCGACTCGGCGAAGGAGGAGTTCAAGCCCACCGAGGATCTCTTCCTGGGCCGCGGGATCGCCACGCTGTCCGTGGATGGCCCGGGACAGGGCGAGGCCGAGTACGACCTGCCGATCAGGGCGGACTGGGAGGTGCCGGGCGGCGCCATCATCGACGCGGCGTCCGGCCTGCCGGGCATCGACCCTGACCGGATCGGGATCTGGGGGGTCAGCCTCGGCGGCTACTACGCCGCGCGAGTCGCGAGCGGCGATGACCGGGTCCGTGCCTGCATCGCGCTCTGCGGGCCCTACTGCCTGGGCGACGCCTGGGACCAGATGCCCGAGCTGAGCCGCGCCGCGTTCAGGGTCAGATCCAAGTCCGGCTCAGACGCCGAGGCCAGGCAGCGGGCCGCGGAGCTGTCCATGGCCGGGCGGGCCGGCCGGATAACGGCGCCCCTGCTGATCGTGGCCGGCAAGCGGGACGCGATCTTCCCCTGGACCGACGCCGAGCGGCTCGCCTGGGAGATCGGCGACAAGGCCGAGTTGCTGCTGCTCGACGAGGGCAACCACGGCTGCGCCAACGTGCCGTACCGGCACCGCTACTACAGCGCCGACTGGATGGCCGACCGCCTCGGAACCTAGCCGCCCGGCGACGACCTGCAAGCAGTCATCCGGCGGGCTTGTGACGGGCCGGCCCCAAGGCGACGCCAGCCCCCGGGAGTCAGTTCGCCTCGGGCGTCCGCGGCGGGGCGGTCGAGCCCCTGACCTTGAGTTCCGGCACCAGGTAGAGGATCTTGCCGCTGTCGCCGCCGTGGCCTGCGCCGTGCTGGCCGGCGGCTGCGATCTGCTCGAGTATCAGCCGTCCCGCCTCGGTCCCGAGCTGGTAGTGCGGGAAGCTCACCGAGGTCAGCGGCGGCCTGAGCCGGTCGATGAACGGCATGTCGTTGAACCCGACCACCGAGATGTCCTGCGGGCAGGAAAGGCCGGCCGCCTCGAGCGCCGCGTAGCAGCCGACGGCGAGCATGTCGTTCCCGGCGGCTACGGCGGTGCATCCCAGCTCGCGATCGAGCAGCGCGCGGCAGCACCGGTCGCCTTCCTCGAGCGAGTAGGCGGCGGCGTGCGCGACCAGGTCGGGGTCGACCGCGAGGCCGTGCGCCGCCATCGCGCGCTTGAACCCGCGGTAGCGCGACAAGCCGGTCGAGACATCCTGCGGCCCCGCGATGTGCGCGATCCTGCGGTGGCCGAGCGACACCAGGTGGGAGACGGCCAGTCCGATGCCACGCTCGTTGTCCACGGACACCGCGGGAAAGCCGTAACCCTTGGCGTGCCTGTTCACGAGCACGACCGGGATCCCGGCCGAGGCGGCCTCGGCGAGCAGCGGGCTGCTCAAGTGCGCGGTCGCGCTGACGAAGCCGTCGACATGCCTGGCCCGCATCCGCTCGAACACCAGACGCTCGCGGTCGTCGTCGGAGTCCGTGTTGCCGATCAGCGCGACGTAGCCGTCGGCCGCCAGGCGGTCCTCGATCCCCCTGACGATCGGCGGGAAGAGCGGATTGGTGAGATCGGGGATCAACACGCCCACTGTGTGCGAGCGCCTGGTCCGCAGGCTCCTGGCGACGGTATTCGGCCGGTAGCCGAGCGAGTCGGCCGCCGCCAGGATCCGGTTGGCGGTCTCCCCGCTCACCAGCAGCCGCGTCTCCGGATTGAGCGCCCGTGACGCCGTCGCCGGATGAACGCCGGCCAGCGCCGCGACATCCTTCAGCGTTACCGGCGGATCGGAGCTCATCGGCGTGTCACGCTCCGATCTGCGCAAGGCCGCCACGTGCGCAACTTGCCAAGCCGTCTCACGCATCGTAACCGCACTGCCGGATTTGCACCATCATCCATATGATTCGGGCACGATCTACGGACTGTTCACCGTGCTCCGGATTGGCCGGCGGCGCGGGCGCCCGGGCGCCCGGACGCGCCCGGACGCGGCCGGCACTGCGCTTACCATCGCTGCTTATCATCACTGGCCTGGCGCCACTCGGCTCGGCACGGCTCACGACGGCCGCTTACCGTGTACCATGCGAGCACTGTATTTCCGGTTCGCGAAATTGGTGTTCCAACCTGTTGCTGGTGCTCACCTGCATCCGTCAGGATCTAGGCTCGATCACAGCATGATGCCCCACCGCCTGCTGACCGGGCCGCCGACCAGGGTGCGGGTCGGGGCACCGACCCGACCGGCTAGATCGTCCTGGAGTTGCGCAGATGACACTTGCACTCCGCTACGCGGTCCGCTCCGATGTCGGCCTGCTCAGGGAGGGCAATGAGGACTCGGCTTACGCCGGGCCGCATCTGCTCGCGGTTGCCGACGGGATGGGCGGTTACGAGGCAGGCGAGGTCGCCAGCGCCGCGGTGATCTCCACCGTGGCGCCGCTCGACCGGCGGCCGATGCCCGAGTCTGAGCTGATCGACGCGCTCGCCGCCGCGGTGACCACCGCGAAGCAGGCGCTCCGCCGCATCGTCGACTCCGACCCGGCGGTCGGCAGCATGGGAACCACGCTGACCGCGATGCTGTGGGCAGGCGGATCGGCCGCCATCTGCCATATCGGCGATTCGCGCGCCTATCTCGTGCGCGACGGCGACCTGTATCAAATTACTCACGACCACACCTTTGTGCAGGCCCTGATCGACCAGGGCAGGATCCGTCCCGACGAGGCGTCCACCCATCCGCAGCGCTCGCTGCTGTTGCGCGCGCTCGACGGGCGCACCGACGCCGACCCCGACCTGTCGATGCTGACCGCACAGGCCGGGGACAGGTATCTGATCTGCTCCGACGGGCTGCCGGTGGCGGTCAGCGACGACCAGATACTCCAGGCGCTCGTCTCCGTGCCCGAACCCGCCGACGCCGTGCTCGCCCTGATCGACCTGGCGATCAGGGGCGGCGCCCCCGACAACGTCACGTGCATCGTCGCCGACGTCATCGACCTCGAGCTGAGCGACCGGGCGCCGACGGCCGCGCCGGTCGTCGTCGGCGCGGCCGCGGCCAGCGGCGGCAATCACGACACCAAGCCGTTCTCCAGGCCGGCCATGGACGGCGCGGGCGGGATTACCACGCTGGGGACAGTTCCACCGTCGCGTCCCAGGGACACGATCCCCGGGCTGGCCGGGCCGCAACAGGTGCGGGCCACGACCCTCCCCGGGGGCCGGCATGCCGCCGCTGCCGCCGCCGCCGTTGCCCCACCCGACGAGGAGGACACCCCGGTCGCGCCCCGCCGCCGGAGGTGGCCGCTCATGACCTCGATCCTCGCGCTGTTCGTGCTGCTGCTCGGGGGCGGAGCCTTCTTCGGGTACCAGTACGTCCACAGCCAGTACTACGTGGGGACCAGCGGCGGCAGGGTCGTGATCTACCAGGGCCTGGACCAGAAACTGCTGGGAGTCTCTCTGTCCAGCGTGTACCAGCGAACCGACATACCGGCCGCCGGGATAACCTCGTCGTCCGTCCAGGCGATCAAGCTGGAGCCGACGGGCAGCCTCGCCCAGGCCACCCAGTTCGTCGCCAATATCCGCAAGGGCTACGACACCTGCCAGGCCGCGTACGCGGCGGTCAGGCACTGGGAGGCGAACAAGCCCAATCCGATCAAGAAGACGATCAAGAAGAACGGCAAGACGACCATCAAGTACGTTCCCGCTCCCTACCGCCCCAAGCCGACCATCCCGGCCGACTGCCCGCCGGTGACCCGGTGACCCGGTGACCCGATGAGCGGGCGCGCGGTCCTGATCACGGGCGCGTCGCGCGGAATCGGCCGGGCCGTCGCCACGGAGTTCGCTGCCGCCGGTGACCGGGTCGCCGTGCACCACCGCGCCTCGGCCGATCTCGCCGCGGGCCTGGTCGCGGACCTGCCCGGCTCGGGACACGCGGTCATCCAGGCGGACCTGGCCGACCCCGAAGCCGTGCGCGCGATGGTGGACGCTTCCGCCGACCTGCTCGGCGGCCTGGACGTGCTGGTCAACAACGCCGGGGTGTTCACGCCGCACCCGATCACCGAGGTCTCCTACCAGGACTGGCAGGACCAGTGGCGGGCCACGCTCGGCATCAACCTGGTCGGTGCGGCCAACGTGACCTGGTGCGCGGTCCAGCACATGAGGGGCCGTGGCGGCCGGATCATCAACGTGTCGTCGCGCGGGGCGTTCCGCGGCGAGCCGAACTCGCCGGCGTACGGCGCGAGCAAGGCGGGCCTCAACGCGCTCAGCCAGTCTCTCGCCCGCGCGCTAGCACCGCACGGGATCGCGGTGTCGGCGGTGGCGCCGGGGTTCGTGGCCACCGACATGACCAACGAACATCTCAAGCC
>WNGK01001944.1_pt1 | contig 22268 bp, 28 predicted proteins | sample 5400601 | NCBI WGS metagenome assembly WNGK01 (sample SAMN13153376, study PRJNA577476) | soil metagenome | isolation source: 60 cm soil or saprolite under Garry oak tree replicate 1 | place: USA:California | collected 2016-06-15
GATCGCCACCGAGCCCGTCGCCGCTGAACGAGTCCGGGGTCACGTTGACGATCCCCATCACGTAGGTGCGGCTTCCCCAATCGAACCTGTGCCCGCCGATTTCCGCGATCACCCGCCGATTATGCTGCGATTCTGAGATGAAGCTCGAAGACCTGGCGCGAGGCGTGCCCGGAGCCGTCCTCGAGGGTAGCGGCGACGTGGAGGTGAGTGGGATCGCCTACGACTCGCGGCGCGTGAATCGGGGGGACCTGTTCGTGGCCGTGGCCGGGATTCACTCGGACGGTCACGCATATGCCGCCGACGCGGTTGGTGAAGGTGCGGTCGCCGTGGCGGTCGAGCGAGCGGTCGACGTGCCCTCGGGAACGCCAATCTTGAAGGTTCCGTCCACGCGCACCGGGCTGGCCGAGATCGCCGCGGAGTTCTACGGCCGGCCCGCGCGTCATCTGTATGTGGCGGGGATCACGGGCACCGACGGCAAGACCACCGTGACCCATATGGCCGAGCACGTCCTCATGGCCGGGGGCGTCGTGGCGGGGGCCATGAGCACGGTGGCTTTCTCGGTCCGGGGCGCCGAGACGGACAACACGAGCGGGCAGACGACGACCGAGGCTCCGCAGGTGCAGGAGTGGCTACGGCGCATGATCGACGCCGGGGTGCAATGCGCCGTCATCGAAACGACCTCGCATGCGCTCGTGCAGGAGCGCGTGCTCGCGTGCGAGTTCGACGTGGCCGCGTTCACCAACGTCGGCCACGACCACATGGACTACCACGCGACGTGGGAGGACTACCTCGAAGCGAAGACTCGCCTCATCGACCTGGCCGCCGGCGGCGCCGACAAGGGCATCGAGAAGACGGCCGTGCTCAACCGCGACGATCCCAGCTACGAGCGCCTGTCGCGCCGCTCCATCCCGCGCCGCTGGTCGTACGGCCTCACCACCGCCTCCGACATCCACCCGCTCGACCTGACGATGACCGCCGCGGGCTCGCGGTTCCGGCTGAAGACCCCGATGGGCGAGACCGAGGTCTCGCTCGCGGTGCCGGCGCGATTCAACGTCTACAACGCGCTGTGCGCCGCAGGCGTGTGCCTCGCGGTCGGGGTGCCCGTCGAGGAGATCGGCCCCGGCCTGGCGGGATTCGACGGCGTGCGAGGCCGCCTCGAACGGGTCGACCTCGGCCAGGACTTCAGCGTGTTCATCGACTTCGCGCACTCCGCCGGCGCGCTCGCCAGCGCCCTCGCGGAGCTGCGTCCTTACACACCCGGACGCTTGATCGCGGTCTTCGGCTCGACCGCGCGCTCAGACCACGATCGGCCCGGCATGGGCAAGGCGGCCGCCGACCTCTCCGACTTCTTCATCATCACGACCGACGATCCGCTGAGGGAGGACCCGGCCGAGATCGCGCGGGATGTTCAGTCGGGCGTGGTCGGTAAGGCTCCTGGCCGCGATTACGAGATCGTGATCGACCGGCGCGCCGCCATCCGCCGCGCCATCGACGTGGCGCGTCCCGGCGACACCGTGCTCCTGGCCGGCAAGGGCCACGAGCGCACAATGCAGATGGCCAGGGGCGCCGAGCCGTGGGACGAGCGTGCCGAGGCGGAGGAGGCGATCAAGGAGAAGGCCTGACGTGGAGCCCGCCGCCGACCATGCGCACGATCTCGACCACGTCGCCGTCGTCCAGCCTGGCGTCTCCATAGGCGGCGCGCTCGATGACCGTCCCGTTGTGCTCGACGGCCACGGCACGCGGGTTCACGCCGAGCTGTTCGAGGTATGCGAGCAGCGGGATCGGCCCGTCGAGCTCCACGCGCCTGCCGTTGACCTGCAGCGCGATCATTGAAACAGTCCAATGGCAGCGTAGCCAGCCGCACCGGCGGCATGACATTCCGCGATGCGCTCTTCGGTGACGCCGCCGATCGCGAGCACCGGTATGCGCAGGGCTCGCGCCACGTCAGCGAGCGCAGCCGTGCCGGTGGCGGCGGCACCAGGATGGCTGGCGCTCGCCCAGACGGGACCGAAGATCACATAGTCGGCGCCTTCGCTCTCCGCCCGCAGCGCGCTGTCGAGCGAATGGACCGAACGCCCGACCAGCCGGTCGCCCAACAAGGCACGCGCTGCCGCGACCGCGATGTCGCTCTCGGGGAGGTTCACGCCGGCTGCCCCGGCCGCCATCGCGACGTCGCATCGCGAGCTGACGACGACCGGCACCGGCGAGCACGCCACCAGGGCAACTGTCTCGGCTTCGATCGTGCGTGCGGTCGAGAGAGGAGCGCGCAGCTGCAGGATCGTGGCGCGGCCCGCGGCTCTCATTCCGGCGCTCGCGCTGGTCACGATCGCCATCGCGGCCGGTGTGACTAGACGGCCGGGCGCGAGATGCCCTCGGTCGGTGAGCTCGGGCTTGCCTGCTCGCGCTTGGGGATGAGCCCGGCCAGGTAGGCCTTGCGGCCCGCCTCCACCCCGCCGGAGATCGCCTCCGCCATCAGCGGCGGGTCCTGCGCCAGCGCGATCGCCGTGTTGACGAGAACCGCGTGTGCCCCGATCTCCATCGCCAGCGCGGCGTCGGAGGGCGACCCGATGCCGGCATCGACGACGACGGGTATCTTGGCCTGCTCGATGATGATCCGGATCTGCTCCAGGGTTTGCAGGCCCTGGGCGGAGCCGATGGGCGACCCGAGCGGCATCACGGTCACGGTGCCGATCTCCTCGAGCTTCTTCGCGAGCACCGGGTCGGCGTTGATGTACGGCAGCACCTTGAAACCCTCGGTCACCAGCGATCGGGCCGCCTTCAACGTCTCCTCGGGGTCGGGGAACAGGTACCTCGGATCGGGAATGACCTCGAGCTTCACCCAGTCGGACAGTCCCATAGACCGCGCCAGGCGCGCAATCCGGATCGCCTCCTCGGCGGTGCGGCAGCCGGCTGTGTTGGGCAGGACGCGGTACTGCTTCCAGTCGATGACGTCGAGGATGGTCCTCTTCTTGGGGTTGTCGAGGTCGAGGCGGCGCAGCGCGACGGTCACGACCTCGCAGCCGGACGCCTCCAGGGCGGCCAGCATCGTCTCGTTGTCGGCGTACTTGCCCGTGCCCAGGAACAAACGCGAGCGAAGCTCGACGCCGGCGAGGACCAGCCGATCTGCCGTCACGGTCTGCATGAATTCAGCTTAGAGAGTCGCGGGTCTGCGGGCTTGCATCGCCCCATCCCTGCGCCGCCCTGCGGGCGGAGACTTCCCCACGAGGTGGGTAAGCCAGGGGAGGTGAAAACTAGGACAGGTCCTGCTGCTCCAGCAGCTTTCTGTCGCGGGGGTAGGTCAGGCGCTTGATCGCGTCGGCGATGGGCAGCCACACGAGCTTGTCGACCTCGATCCCGGGCTTGAAGCGCCCGCCCCTGGCCTCCATGAGCCAGTAGCACGCCACCTTGTCGCGGCCGCGCCGATCGACGTACGCGGTGCATCCGAGGGGCCGCTCGATCTCGCACCGAAACCCGGTTTCCTCTCGGACCTCGCGCAGCGCGCAGTCCTCGGGCGCTTCGTCAGGCTCGACCTTGCCTTTGGGCAGGGTCCAGTCGTCGTAGGCGGGGCGATGGATGATGGCGAACTGGGTCTCGCCTGATTGGTCGGCGCGATAGACGACGCCGCCCGCCGCTCTGATGACGCTCACATCGGTCAACTCGAGGATCTTGGTGGCCAACATTGCTCCTTCGTCAGCTTGATCGGTGGGCTAGGACGTATTTCTCTTTACCGATGACGGGCAATGGTGGAGTTTAACTGCGCGGCGCTCCGTCTTCCACTCCCTTGTGTAAATTCCGCGATTACAGCTGCCTTGCAAGGCGGATCTGTCGTCGCAGCACCCAGCGACTGCCGAGATTGATCACCAGCACCATGACCACGAGCAGAAGCGCGGCGCCCCACGCCTCCTGTTGAAGATCCTTGTACGGCGTGAGAGCGTCGCGGAACACGACAAGCGGCAGCGTCGTCATCGCATGAGTGGGGTCGAGCGTGAAGATCTGGTTGCCGAAAGCCGTGAACAGCACGGGTGCGGTCTCGCCCGCGGCGCGCGCGACCGCGAGCAGCGCGCCGGTGATGACTCCCGGCGCTGCGGCCGGCAGGATCAGCTGCAGAGACACGCGCCACCGTGGCAGGCCGAGCGCGAGGCCCGACTCGCGCAGTCCATTCGGTATCAAGCCGACCGCGCTCTCCGTGGTGCGAATGACCACGGGCAGCATCAAGATCGCCAGAGCGATCGAGGCCGAGGTCCCCGAGAAATGGTGCTGTGGAACCACGACCAGCGCATATGCAAACAGGCCGATCGCGATCGACGGCGCGCCCACCAGCACGTCGCTGGCGAGCCTGACCCAGTTCGCCCATCGGCCTGCGCCGTACTCGGCCAGGTAGATGCCGCTCAGAACGCCGACGGGGATCGCCACCAGCGAGGCGAGGGCGACGATGATCGCCGTGCCGGCGATGGCGTTGGCCACGCCGCCTCCGGGGATGCCGCTCGGCCGCTGCGAGTTCAGGAAGAACTCGAGGTTGGACACCGAAGGCAGGCCCTTGCTGACCGTGAACCAGAGCACGAGCCCAAGTGGGATCAGCGCGAGCACGGTCAGCGCGTACATGACGCCCATCGCGAAGCTGCTGCTGAACCGCCTCCACAGGTTGCGTCTCATATCGCCGCCCTCGCCCTGGCTGAGTGGACCAGAAGCAGGGCCAGAATATTGACCGTGAGCGTGACCAGGATGAGGACCAGGCCGATTTCGACCAGCGCCCCCTGGTAAACGTCGCCGGTGGCTTCGGCGAACTCGTTGGCGATCACGGCCGCCAGCGTGTAGCCAGGCGAGAAGATCGAATGCGGGATCTCGGGGCGGTTGCCTATCACCATCGCCACGGCGACTGTCTCCGCCAGCGCGCGCCCAAGCGCGAGGACGGTGGCGCCGAAGATGCCGGCGCGAGCCGCCGGCAGGATCACGTGCCAGACCGTCTCCCACCACGTGGCCCCGAGCGCAACCGTCGACTCGCGCAGCCCGCGCGGCACGGCCCGGATCACGTCTCGCGAGACGGCCGACAGCGTGGGCAGGATCATCACCGCCAGGACCAGCGAGGCGGTGAACAGGCTCGTCTGCCGGGGGACGCCGCCCAGGAAGGGAACCGCGCCGAGGTGGTCCGTGATCGGGGTCTCGATGTGCAGCAGCGTCCAAGGGGCGAGCACGTACAGGGCCCATATGCCGTAGACCACGCTCGGGATCGCGGCCAGCAGCTCGATGCCGGTGCCCAGCACCCCGCGCAGCCCCTGGGCGCCCGGCTCGGCCAGCAGGACCGCGACGGCGACGCCGACCGGGATGGCGATGAGCAGGGCGATCGCGCTCGTGACGACGGTTCCGAAGATGAAGGGAAGGGCGCCGAAGTTGTCGGTGACCTGGTTCCAGTCCTGGCCGACGATGAATCCGGGTCCGAACCTGGTCACCGACGGCCAGGCCTGCTGGAACAGGACGGCGACGATGAGGATGAGCGCCGCCGGGGCCGCCCAGCTCACGACCGCGGTGAACGTCCGGTAGCGGTCGGGGGGCTTCGGTATCGAAGCCACAGGATGGGTGAGGCTATCGACGGCGGCCGCCAACGCGTCCCTCCCTGGTCACGGGGGCCGATTCCCCGGCACCGGTGAGAACGTCGATGGGAGCCGGCTGGCGATCGAGGCGGTAGCCGATGCCCCGCACAGTGACGATCTCGAACGGTGCGCGCCCGGCGAACTTCTCGCGCAGCCAGCGCACGTGGACGTCGACCGTCTTGCGGTCGCCGGTGAACTCTCGGCCCCACACGTTTTCGAGCAGTGAGTCGCGCGTATGGACGCGACCTGGGAACGCGAGCAGGTAGGAGAGGAGGTCGAACTCGCGAGCCGTCAGCTTGACGTCGGCGCCATCAAGGATCACCCTGCGCGCGGCGCGGTTGATGCTGAAAGCGCCGATCGAGTCGAGCTCCGGGATGGACTTCGGTTCGTTGGCGTCGGGCTGAGCGCGGCGGAGGACCGCGTGCACGCGTGCGAGCACCTCGCGAATCGAGAAGGGCTTGGTGATGTAGTCGTCAGCGCCCAGCTCGAGCCCGACGATCTTGTCGACTTCGGAGTCCTTGGCCGTGATGATGATGATCGGCACGCGGCTGCTCTTTCGTAGCGCCCGGCAGAAATCGAATCCGCTCATGCCCGGCAGCATCAGGTCGAGCAGGACGAGATCGGGTTTCGACGTGCGCGCGGTTCGCAGTCCGGCCGCTCCGTCGCTGGCCTCCTGCACCGAGAACCCGGCGACGGTGAGGTTGTACTTGAGCATGTCGCGGATGCCTTCGTCGTCCTCCACGACCAGCACGCGGCCGGAGTTGCCCGCGGCCGCGCTGCGGTTCATCCCAGCTCGACCACCTGGCCGGTCTCGAGGAAGACGATGTCCTCCGCCACGTTCGTGACGCGGTCCGCGATGCGCTCCAGGTTGTGAGCGACGAGCAGCAGCGTCACCGCGCGCAGGGCGCCGTCTGAGTCGTTCTTACCGGTGCCCATCTCTGATATCAGCTCGTCGAACACCCGGTGGTAGAGGCGGTCGATCTCGTTGTCGCGGCCCGCGACCTCGCGCGCGTGCGCCTCGTTCTCGTCGATGAGCGCCTCCAGGATGTCGTGCACCTGGCCGATGGCGAGGTCGCCCATGAGGCCGAACTCCGCGCGCAGCGGCCTGTCGGGGAGGCCGACCAGAGTCTTGGTCATGCGCCCGATACGCACCGCGTAATCACCCATGCGCTCGAGCTCGGTCGCTATGTACTGGATGCCCATGAGGCGGCGGAGGTCACGCGCGACCGGCTGCTGGGTGGCAATGACCATAAAGATCTGCTCCCGGATCTGCTTGAAGAGCTCGTTGAGATACTGGTCTTGCGAGCGCACCTTCTCCGCCGCCGGGCCGTCGCGCCGGCGCAATGCGTCGAGGGAAGCTTCGATCTGAGATTCCACGAGCGTGCCCATGCGTACCAGCGATTCGCGAAGGCTCGCGAGCTCTCTTTCGAATGTCAGGCGCGGCAATGCGTTATCCGAAGCGTCCGGTGATGTACGCCTCGGTCCTTGGGTCGCGCGGTGCGTTGAAGAGGTCGGCGGTGGGTGCGAACTCGATCAGCTCGCCGTGCCGTCCCTCCGGGTTCATGAGCATGAAAGCGGTGAAGTCGGAGACGCGCGCCGCCTGCTGCATGTTGTGCGTGACGATCACGATCGTGTAATCGCGCGCCAGCTCGACCATGAGGTCCTCGATCTTCAGGGTGGCCACCGGGTCGAGCGCCGAGCAGGGCTCGTCCATCAGGATCACCTCGGGATTCACCGCCAGGCAGCGTGCGATCACAAGGCGCTGCTGCTGGCCGCCCGACAGCGACGTCCCGGGTGCGTCGAGGCGATCGGACACCTCGTCCCACAGCGCGGCTGCCTCAAGGCTGCGTCGGACGACGTCGTTGACGCGCGCCTTGCTCCAGCCCAGCAATCGCGGGCCGAAGGCGACGTTGTCCTGGATCGACATCGGGAACGGACTCGGGCGCTGGAAGACCATGCCCACCTTCTGGCGAAGGTCCAGGAGCCTGGTCGTCGTCACGATGTCGCTGCCGTCCATGATGACCGTGCCCTCGGCGCGCGCGCCGGGGACCAGGTCGTACATCCGGTTGAAGACCCGGAGCAGCGTGGTCTTGCCGCAGCCCGACGGGCCGATGATGGCCGTGATCCGGCGCTCCGGGATCTCGAAGGTGACGTCCTTGAGGGCTCGGGTCTTGCCATAGAAGAAGGAAAGGGAGTCGACCTTCAGCTTCGTCGGTGCGGATCCCGGCATCGCGCGAAGCTCGGGCCTCCCTACCCTGGCCAGGGTCTGAATGATCGGTCTAGCGTCCGCCACCCGACGCTCAGGATACGGGGAGGCGGGTTAACGCCGGTTTATGGGCTCGTTAAGGCTTGCAGTGGGAGGGCGATCGTGAACACCTGGCCCCCGTCTCTGGCGGTTTCCGTCCAGATCCGGCCGCCCAGGACCTGCACCAGGTGCTTGGTGATCGCAAGCCCCAGGCCGAAACCTCCCGCCTCGCGTGGGCGGGCGCGGTCCACCTTGTAGAAGCGCTCGAAGACCCGGCTCCAGTGCTCCGGCGAGATCCCCGGGCCGCGGTCGCGAACGCTCAGCCGCACCTCCTCCTCCGCCTGCACCGCGCTGATGTCGATCGCCGAGCCCGGAGGGGAGAACTTGGCGGCGTTGTCCAGCAGGTTGTCGAAGGCCTGGACGAGCTTCGGCCTGTCGCTGGTCACGATCAGCGACGGCGGTATGTCCGTGTTGACCGGCCGGTCGACGCCCAGCCGCGTCACGCTCTCCAGCACCAGCTCGCCGAGGTCGAACTCCGAGGTCTCGACGGCCATCGTCCTCGCCTCGATGTCGCCGAGCTGTCGAAGGTTGTCGATGATCTTGCTGAGCAGGTCCGCCTCCTTGACGAGTCGCTCGGCGAAGCGATGCCGGTCTTTTGGCGCCGGGTCGCCGAGAAGACTTTCCGCCGTGAGTCGCAGAGACGTGATCGGCGTCTTGAGCTCGTGCACCAGGTTGGCGACGAATTCCTGGCGCACGGTGGCCAGGCGGCGCAGCTCGGTCACGTCGGTCAGGAACATGAGCGTCTCGCCCTCGCGAATGCTCGGCTCCAGCTTGACCTGGACCGTGCGCCGGTGATGCACGAGGTAGGCCTCCGCCTCGCTGGATCCGCCATCCAGCACATCGAGCAGACTGGCCTCGAGCGTGACCTCGACGAGGCTCGCGGGCAGGCGGTCCTCCTCGATCTCGAACATCACCCGGGCCGAATGGTTGGCGGATACGACGCGACCTTCCGCGTCCAGCAGGAGCACGACCAGGGGCGCATGCTCCAGCAGGGCGCCGAACGGATCGCGCTGTGCGATGCGCCTCTCCGGCTGCGCCTCGTTCCGGCCGCGGTCCCAGATCACGGCCGGAGTATATGAGCGGTTCTCTGGCGCGGGCGCTTAAGCACCGGTTAACCCCACCTTAAAGGGCGCCGGCTAGCTTGGAGTCATCGCAGCATCGCGTTCAAGCGTGGAGGAGGGTTTGATGTTCTCAGGCAGACCAATCGGGTGCGCACTGCTCGCAGGCATCGCGGCCGCGATGTTCGCTGCAGCTTGTGGCGGATCAGGCTCGGGCTCACCGACGTCGGTCGACGTGGGCAGTGGATCGCTCACCGGCGCCGGCGCCACGTTCCCCGCGCCGTTCTATCAGAAGGCGTTCTTCGACTACAACGCCAAGTACCCGCAGGTGACCGTCAACTACCAGGCGGTCGGGTCCGGAGCGGGCATCTCGCAGTTCCAGAAGGGCACCGTCGACTTCGGCGCGAGCGACGTTCCGATGACCGCCGCCGACATCGCCAAGGTCACCGGTGGCGCGAGCGCGCTCACGGAGATTCCGACGACCCTTGGCGTCATCTCCATCGCCTACAACCTCTCGGGCGTGAGCAAGCTGCAGCTGGACGGTCCGACCCTCGCCAACATCTATCTCGGCCACATCACCAGGTGGAACGACCCCGCGATCACCGCTCAGAACTCAGGCGTCAGCCTTCCCGGCAGCGCCATCCAGGTCGTGCACCGCTCCGACAGCAGCGGCACGAGCTACCACTTCACCGACTACCTCGGCAAGGTGTCGGACGAGTGGAAGAGCAAGGTCGGCGTCGCCAAGGCGGTCAAGTGGCCCGCCGGCATCGGCGGGAGCGGCAACCAGGGCGTGGCGCAGGCGGTCACGTCCACGGCGGGCGCGATCGGCTACGTCGAGCTTGCGTACGTCATCCAGACCAATATGACCCAGGCATATGTCAAGAACGCCGCCGGCAAGTACGTCCAGGCAAGCGTGGCGGGAGCGACGGCCGCGGCGGCGCAGAACAAGAGCGTCAGCCCGACCAGCTTCTCGATCACCGACGAGCCCGGCGCCGACACGTACCCGATCGCCGGTTTCAGCTGGGTCATCCTCCCGACCTCGGTGACCGACGCCGCCAAGGGCAAGGCGCTGGTGTACCTGTTCAAGTGGCTCGTTACCGACGGCCAGACCGACGGTACGTCCCTCCAGTACGCGGCGCTGCCCAAGCCCGTCCAGGACCTGGCGCTCGGCAACCTCAAGGCGATCCAGGCCGGAGGCAAGCCGGTACTCGCATAACCGCAATCCTGGAAATCACCGCTTCGTTTTCAGAGCGGCTTGCGGGCAGGGACGCCGGGACGGCGAGGATAGCGCGATGGGGTCGGCCGCACTTTTTCGATGACGACGACCGTTCCCGCGGTTCGCGCCGCGGACGGCGCGCTCGCGACATGGGACAGCTTGCCTCCCATCAGCTCGATCGCAGCAACCGCTCCCGACGGATCCTCGCCCGCCGTCTTCTGGGCGAGCAGCCGGCCGCCCACCCGTACCAGTGGCAGGCACAGCTCGACCAGGACCGGCAGCGGCGCCAGCGCCCGGGCGACCGCGACGTCGAAAGCCTCCCTGAGCCTGGGGTCGTGCCCGGCCTCCTCGGCGCGCCGCGCCACGACCTCGACGTGCTCGAGCTGAAGTTGGGCGCACGCATGGACGAGGAATGCCGCCTTGGCCTGGTCCGCCTCGATGAGCGTCACGTCCAGCGACGGCCGCGCGATCTTGATCGGGATGCCCGGCATGCCGGCACCGGAGCCGACGTCGACCAGGCTTCGCGCGTCGCCAAGATGGTCGAGGAGGACCAGGCTGTCGTCGATCAGCCCGCGGCCGGTCCTGGCCATGAGCCCGGGCCACGTCGAGATCAGTCGCGCGAACTCATCGAGACTAGAATCTTGCATTGAGATGCCCATTTACGAGTATCGGTGCGAGAGCTGCTCCGGGAAGTTCGAAGTCCTGACCAGGTTCGCAGAGCGCGACAGGGGCCAGATCTGCCCGGCTTGCGAATCGACCAGGACCCGGGTCCTGGTATCGAGCTTCGCCATGACGGGCGGCGGAGAGCCGGCCTCATCGCTCGATTTCGGGAGCGAGCAGGGCGGCGGTGGCTGCTGCGGAGGCGCTTGCGGCTCCTGCGGCTCCGGGCCCAACTAGCGACCTAAGCTTGCTTTTCCCGGTCACGTACCGGGTCAACGCCGCCGGCCACATGGAGGTGGGCGGATGCGACCTGGTCGAGCTCGCGCGCATGCACGGCACCCCGCTCTACGTGTACGACGAGGCCACCATCCGCCAGCGCGCTTCCGAGTACGTGGCCGCGATGGGCTCGGCGGGCCAGGTCCTGTACTCGGCCAAGGCCTTTGCGTCGCCGCGTTTCCTCCGTGTCGTCTCGGAAGAAGGCCTTGGGCTGGACGTCGTTTCGGCGGGCGAGCTCAACCTCGCGCTGAAGTCCGGGTACAGGGGCGACCGCATCCACTTTCTCGGCAACAACAAGAGCAGCCAGGACCTCGAGGCCGCCTATCGTGCCGGCGCCACCATCGTCATCGACGGCGCGCGTGAGTTCGAGCTGCTGCGCGGCGTCGTGCCCGAAGGCAAGCGGACGCCCGTCATGCTGCGCATCTCGCCCGGCGTGAAACCCGACACCCATGCCCACATCTCCACTGGCCAGCTGGATTCGAAGTTCGGATTCTCGATCGAGTCTGGTGCCGCGTTCGATGCGATCGCCGAAGCCCTGCAGCATCCGCGCCTGGAGGTCGTCGGGCTCCATTCGCACCTCGGGTCTCAGATCCTGGCGCTCGGCGCGTACGAACAGGCGATGGAGATCATGCTCGACCTCCTGGTCAGGCTGCGCGACGAGCTTGGTTACAGGCCTCGCAAGCTGGGCGCGGGCGGCGGCCTGGGCATCGCATACACCCGCGACGACGACCCGCCCACACCGCGCCATTTCGTCGAGACCGTGCGCCAGGCGCTCGACGCGGGCAGCGCGCGCCGTGGCCTCGAGGTGCCTGAGCTGGTGGTCGAACCGGGCCGCTCCATCGCCGGACCCGCGGGCATGGCCGTCTATACCGTGGGCTCGATCAAAGACATCCCGGGCGTCCGGCGGTACGTCGCCGTCGACGGGGGCATGGGAGACAACATCCGGCCCAAGCTGTACGGCGCGCGCTACGAGGCGTTTCTCGCGTCAGGCCCCGAGCGCCCGCCGGACGGCAAGGTGACGATCGCAGGCAAGTACTGCGAGTCGACGGACATCCTGATCACGGATATCGACATGCCGGAGCTACAGCCGGGCGACGTCGTCGCCATGCCTGCGGCAGGTGCGTACAACCTGGCGATGGCGAGCAACTACAACGGCATGCCGCGGCCGGAAGTGCTCATGGTGGGCGATGGCCAGGCGAACGTGATGCGCCGCCGCGAGACTCTCGACGACCTCATCGCCACCGAGGTGTTCTAGCCTCAGGTCGTCACGTTCACGGTTGCGTACAAGCATCCATTGGTGCCACAGACCTTGACCGCTGCGGAACCCGGCGACGCGCTCGCGGGCACGGTAAACGCCTGGGTGAAATAACCGCTCGAGCTCACGGTCTGCGTTCCCACCTGCTTGGGCGTGGTCGCTCCCTGGTAGAAGAACGTGATCGTCACCATGCTGCCGGGGCTGAAGTGAAGGCCATAGACGGTCTCAGTCGTGCCTCGCTTGACGTTGTAGGGCGAGATGGAAATCGCCGGCGTCGGGGCCGGGCTCGGGGATCGTGTGGGCGTCGGGCTGCTGCCCGGCGAGGCGGTGGGGATTGGGCTGTTGGTGGGCGTGGTCCCGGGCAGTGGAGTCGTCAACGCCACCGGTGAGATCACATGCAGCGTCGTCTGCGCGTGGCAGGTCCCGTTCCAGCAGATCTTGACGAGGTGGTCGCCGATGCCGGTGTCACGTGGAACCACGACCTCCCTGGTGACGTCGCCATTACCGTCGGACCGGAAGGAAAAAACGATGGGGCGGCTCCAGAGCTCTATCTCCCCGGCCTGATTCCGCGGCAAATGCGACGCGGTCACCACCAGGCTGTCCCCAGGCCTTACGGTCGTTGACGACAGCGACAGCGTCGGCGTGCGCGCCGCAGCCACCAGCGCGAACGTGAAGAGAAGCAGAAGCAGCAAGACAACGGCGGCGACGATCGCGTAAAGACGCTTGTGCGACCGTCGTTTCGTCACCGGCTCAGCCGGCGCCGGGTACGCCACCGCGACTGTGGCACCGGGGTTGGCAGCTACAGGCGGTCTGGCCATCGGCACGGTCGAGGCCACAGCCGATGGCGCCATCACCTGGGTCCTCGCCACATCCGGCTCGGTCTTGTCGGCCAATGCAGCAGCGAGGGCGTCGACAAAGGCCGTACAGCTCGCCCATCGCGATGCGGGATCCTTGGCCAGGCCGCGCATCACGACCCCATCGACCCTCCGCGTCAGCGCGACGTTGCGGGCGCTCGGCGGCAGGGGATCGCGGTGTACCTGCGCGTAGAGCACCTCCATGAGGCCCTCGCCGTCGAACGGGATGACGCCGGTCAGCATCTCGTACGCGATCGTGGCCAGCGAGTAGCGGTCGGCCGCGGGACCGACGAGACTGCCGGTGACCTGCTCCGGGGCCATGTAGGCAGGCGTTCCAGTGGTCATGCCGGTCATGGATTTGAGTGACGAGCCCTGCAATAGCTTGGCGAGCCCGAAGTCGGCGAGCACCGGCGTGTCGTCTTTCTCGAGCAGGACGTTGGCCGGCTTGACGTCCCGGTGGACGATCCCGAGCCCATGGGCGTGGTCGAGTCCCGCGGCGATGCCGCGGAGATATTTCAGGGCTAGCGCCTGGTCGAGCCGGCCCTTCGCGAGCCTGCCGGCGAGGCTGCCCCCGGGGACGTACTCGACGATCATGTACGGCGTCCCCTGGTATTCCCCGAAGTCGAAGACGTTGAGGATGTTCGGGTGCCGCATCTGGGCGATCGCCTGCGCCTCGTGCCGGAATCGGGCGATCGAGTCCTCGTCAGGGGTGATCGCTTGCATGACCTTGACCGCCCCGGTGCGCGCAAGCTGCGTGTGGTAGGCCCGGTAGACAACGCCCATCGCGCCCTGGCCCAAGAAGTCCTGGACCTCGTATTGACCGAGCCTCGTTCCGGTTCCGATCGACACGAGGCCTGATTATGGGGTCACGTCCGGCGGGTCGACCCTGTTAAGACGGGGTCTGTTTCCAGCCTCCACCGCCGTGCCTACGCATGGCGACCAACCCGGCCAGGATCGACAGCGCGATCTCGGCGGGCGTGACGGCGCCGAGGTCCAGGCCGACCGGGCTCTGGATGCGGGCGATCACGTCCTCGCCGACGCCTTTGGCACGTAGAGCCTCCAGGTGGTGGCCGGTGTGGCGGCGGCTGCCCACCAGGCCGATGAAGCGCGGGTTCTTGGGGAAGAGGGCTTCGAGGGCCTGGACGAGGTCGGGGGTGTCGTGGTCGGTGTGCACGGCATAGACCTCGCTGCCCAGCGTCTGGCCCAGCCGGTCGAGCTCGGTCACGGCGGGGGGCCATTCGGCGCCCGTGAGGCGCTCGGAGCGCGTCTCGACGAACACCGGCCTGAAGCCGACATCAGGCGCCCAGCGCAGAAGGGCGGCGGCGACCGGGGTGGCGGCGAACACCACCAGTGTCGGCGCGGGCGCGTGCGGCTCTAGGTAGACCTCGATCGAACCGAGGTCGTGGCGGTAGGTGCGCAGCTGCGGCGCGCCGGCTTCGGCGACGCCGCCGGCATCGTCCAGGGCGGCGGCGTCGAACTCGCTGCAGCCGAGGGTGCCGGCCAGAGCCGCCTGACGCGACAGGAGCAGCTTGGCGCCGGTGCGGGACGGCGGCTCGCCGTCGAGCCGGATCACAGTCGCCAGCACCACCTCCTCGCCGCGGGCCAGTCGGGCGGCGAGCTCTTCTTCGAGGCTAGGCACGGGCCGCGCTGCGCCTGAGGGCCATGGTTATGATGTCGCGCGCGCGCGAGACGCCTTCGTCGGTGGTCGCATACCCCGTGGTCAGCCGCAGGCTCCCAAGGGCGGCAGCCAGGCTCAGACCCATCGCCAGCAGGACGTGAGACGGATCGAGCGAGCCGGAGGCGCAGGCCGACCCGCTCGACGCGGCCACGCCCGCAACGTCGAGGGCGAGGAGCATGTCCTCGCCCTTGCGGTCATCGAACGAGCAGCTGGCGAAATTGGGCAGGCGCTCCGGCGCGCCGGTCAGCTGTGCACCGAGCTCGGCAAAGAGGCTGCGAAGTCTCGCCGAGTGCGCGGCTGCCGCGCCCGCCCGTGATCCGCGCTGGCGCACGCATGCGGCCAGGGCGGTGGCGAAGGCCAAAGCGGAAGCGACGTCCTCGTGGCCGGCCCGGCGGCCCCACTCCTGCGGGCCGCCATAGAGGAGCGGTTCGATGCGCACGCCGTCCCTGACATAGAGCGCGCCGCCGCGGCCGGCGCCCAGCTTGTGGCCGCTGAACGAGACGAGGTCTGACCCTTCGGGAACGGGCATCCAACGAGGCCCCGCGCAGGCGTCCAGGTGCACGAGGGCGCCGTATTCGTGGGCGCGGTCGATGATCTCTCGAACCGGCTGGATGGTGCCGACTTCGTTGTTGGCCATGCCGATCGAGACCAGCGCCGTTCCGGGGACGATCGCGTCGGGGTCGGCGCGCGCCGCGCGATCCACTGGCGCGATGTTGACGACGCGGCCCTCGGCCTGCAGGCGCCGCGCGGCGCCAAGCACGGATTGGTGCTCGGCCGCCCAGGTGAGAATCCGCCCGGAGGGGGGCAGCCGGCGCGCGGCGCCGATCAGCGCGAGGTTCACGGCCTCGGTGCCGGAAGACGTGAAGGTCATCTCGGTGCGGGCGGCGCCGATCGATTGCGCGGCGAGGTCCCTGGCGCGGTCGAGGGCGGCTCGAGCGGCTCGACCCTCTGCGTGGGGGCTGGCCGCGTTCCCCTCAGGGATTGCCGCCAGGACCTCGTGAACTTCGGGCAGGACCGGCGCGAAGCCGGCGTCGTCGAGGTAGATCCGGGTCAGATCGCTACCGGCTGTGGTCGGGCTGGTGGATGAGGTCCCTCAGGGTGCCCTGGAATGTCTTCAGGTAGAGGTGCAGGTCGAGGATCTCATCGACGCTGATCGGCTCGCGCACGGCTGCCGCCTCGACGTTGGCAGGCGTCTCGACACCCTCGATCTCCTCGACCGCACTGCCGGCGATCGCCAGGACGACGATGAACGTCACCTGGCACTGCACGCACGTGACCTGGAGCTGGAACCGCTCCTCCTCATGGCTGAGGACCTGGATGTCACAGCCTTTCAAGCTGCGCCCGCATACCGGGCAGTTGTAGAACCGAGCCCGATCGCGGATGAACTCGATGATGCTCATCGGCAAGCCCATATTACGCCGCGCGTGTTGGCCGCCATCGCTGCTATCGCCGGCCCTCGATACATGTGCAGCCGGATGGCCCGACGATCGCCGAATGCAGTGTGCCGGCGGGCAGGACCATGCGGTCGCCGGGCTTCAATTCAAGGCGGCGTCCCTCCCGCTCCAGCACGAACGTGATCGAGCCGTCGACGCAATAGAGCACCTTCTCGTACTGGTGGCTGTGGGCCGCATAGCGATCGTGCGGGCCGTTCGACCACGAGTAGCACGAGGCTGCCTCCTCGCGCAGGGCGGTCATCAGATCGTCCAACGTCGCCACGCTCCGATTCTAAGATGGGACCGGTGAAGCCCCGGTTCCTCGCCGACTGCAACGTCGGGCGGCTGGCCCGCTGGCTGCGCGCGCTCGGTTACGACGCCTCCTATCACCCTCGCATCGACGATGCCGAGCTGGTCCGCGAAGCGGCCGCCGAAAGCCGCGTGCTCCTGACCCGGGACCGCGACCTGACGAAGCGGCGCGTGATCCAGACCGGCGTGGTCCGCGCCATCCTCATCCGCGACGACGAGGTGACGGCGCAGCTCCGGCAGGTGTTCAAGGAGCTGGGCCTGGAGCTGAAAGAGGCGCTCACGCGCTGCATCGAATGCAACTCCGAGCTGCAGTCACGTGTCGCGTCGTCGGTGGCCGCGAGAGTCCCGCCCTACGTGCGCCAGACCCAGTCGCGGTACTCCGAATGCCCAGCTTGCGGCCGTATCTACTGGGCGGGGACCCATTGGCAGCGAATGCGCGAGGTGCTCGCCGGGCTGTGAGGGACGTCCTGCGCCGCTTGATCGCAGCCGAGCTCACCGAGGATGAGGCGCTCGGCGAGCTGCGGAGCCTCCAGCTCGAGGAGCTGGGCGGCCGGGCAAGGCTCGACCTCGGCCGCTTCATGCGCCGCGGCATACCGGAGGTGATCCTGGCGACGGGCAAATCGCCTGCTGAGGCGGCGCAGCTGACCGTGGCGCTGGCTCGGCGGCAGGGCCAGGGCCTGATCAGCCGCATGGGCGCGGGCCACCGTGCCGCTCTCGCTGAGGCCGCGGGCGCGGCCGGCATGAGCGTCATCGACCATGCGAGCTCCGCCCGTCTGATTCGCGAAGGTTTTGCACCCGAGCCGCTCAACGGCAAGGTCGGGCTCCTGACGGCGGGTACCTCGGATGTGCCCGTGGCCGAGGAGGCGCGAATGGTGGTCGAGGCGTGCGGCCTGGGCGCCCGGCTCGAGGCTGACCTCGGGGTCGCTGGTCTGCACCGCTTCGTCGGTCCGCTGGCGGCGATCCTGGAATGGGGCGCCGACGTCATCGTGGTCGCGGCCGGCATGGACGGCGTGCTGCCTGGCCTGGTGGCTGGGCTCATCGACGTCCCGGTCATCGGCCTCCCGGTCTCGACGGGCTATGGACGTGGAGGCGCCGGGGAGGCCGCGCTCGGCACCATGCTGCAGTCGTGCTCGACCGGGCTGGTCGTGGTCAACATCGACAACGGAATCGGCGCCGGCGCGGCGGCGGTGCTCATCGCCGCCAGGGCGGCGGCGCGACGGCCGGTCAGCGCCGCCGCGGCCGAAGTATCGCGGCGATCGCGGCCACGATCGCGCCCACCAGCAGCACGCCGATGATCAGCGGCGCCACGGAGCGCCAGATCTCCGGCCCGCCTGGCAGCGCGAAGGTCAGCGCCAGAAGCACGACGCCGACGACGACGGCGATGAGCAGCCACGGCACCCCGCGCCGCTGCCGGCCGTAGAAGAAGAGCCACAACCGGCCCGGACGCTTCTTCAAAACAGCCCCGGCAGCTCGCGGAGCGCGGCGATGGACGGCACACCCGCCGGCGCGGGCTCGACGTTGTGAGCCGTGCAGATCACGGCCTGCATGCCCATCGATCGCGGCCCGTCGTAGTCCTCGCGAACGCGGTTCCCGACGAACAGCGTGCGCTCGGGCGCTGCGCGGATGACCTCGAGCGCGGCCCTGTAGATCTCGGGATTCGGCTTGCGGCGGCCGACCATGCTTGAGAAGACGACCCCGTCCAACATGTCGCCGATACCGTTCGCACCCACCTGGCGCCGCATCATCTCAGGAGGAAAAGGGGCGTTGGAGCAGATGCCGCGCTTGATGCCGCGATCTCGCAGAAGAGTGAGCACCCTGATGGCATCCGGATCGACCTCGACGATCCTGTCCCAGCACTGCTGCTCTGCATCGACGATCTCGTAGAGCAGGCCGTCCGGCAGCGCGAGGCCTGCGTTCTCCCATGACGCTTTCGCCGCATCGAGCCAATCGACCTCGTCCTCGCTCTCGCTGGAGACATATCGCTCCAGCGGAAGGAACACGTCCTCGAGGATGGCCTCGGCCGGCGGAGCCGGCGCACCCAGCGCCTCCTCGATCGTCGGTCGGAAATTGCGGATGACCTCGATCAGCTCGGTTTTCGGGTACGCGAACGTGACCAGGGTTTGGCCATAGTCGAACAGGACTCCCTCGATGTCCGGCATCTGGCGCATATCCTGAACGCGTGGCGAAAAAGTTGACTCATGTCGACGCTGGCGGTGCGGCGCGCATGGTCGACGTCGCCGGCAAGCCGGTCACCTCGCGCGAGGCGCTGGCGGAATGTGTCGTGCGCATGAACCCGGCCACCCTCCGCGCGGTGCGGGAGGGCACGCCCAAGGGCGATGCGCTGCAGGTCGCACGGATCGCGGGCATCATGGCCGCCAAGCGCACGTCCGAGCTGATCCCACTGTGCCATCCGCTGCCGCTGGCCAGCGTCGACATCGATTTCGAGTTCGTCAAGGGCGGCGTCCGGGTGCTGGCACGAGCCCGGGTGGTCGGCCAGACCGGCGTCGAGATGGAGGCGCTGACGGCCGCCTCCGTGGCCGGGCTCACGCTCATCGACATGACCAAGGGCGTCGAACGTGGAGTGTTCATCGAGACCGTGCGCCTCCTCGAGAAGTCGGGCGGCCGCTCGGGAACGTGGAAGCGGCCGGATGCCGGCACCCGGTGAGCACCGCCCACGTAATCACGGTCAGCGACGGCGTGTTCCAGGGCGAGCGGACGGACGACAGCGGCGCCGCGTTGGCGAACCTGCTGACCCGGGCGGGTTTCGAGGTGGGCGGTCCTCAGCTCGTGCCCGATGAGGTCGAACGCATCGCTGAGGCGGTCGTGACCGCGGTCGCACGCGGCGTCGATCTCGTGGTCGCCACCGGCGGCACGGGGCTCGGCCCACGCGATGTCACTCCCCAGGCACTTTCGACGCTCGTCGACTACGAGGTGCCTGGGATCGGCGAGGCAATGAGGCGTGCCGGCACGAGCAGCACGCCGATGGCGGCGCTCTCACGCTCGATGGCCGGTGTGCGTGATCGCACCCTGATCATCAGCGTGCCGGGCAGCCCGAGGGGCGCAGCCGAATCGCTGGAGGCGGTGATGCCGGTCGTCGGCCACGCGATCCAGCTGCTGCACGGCCGCACGTCGCACGATTGAACGTCAACGCCGACCTGGGCGAGGGCGCCGGCGCGGACGGTGCGATCCTGCCGTACATCGACAGCGCCAGCATCGCCTGTGGTGTGCATGCGGGCTCCGCTTCGACGGCGATCGCGACCGCGCTTCGGTGCGTCGAGCTCGGCATCGAGGTCGGAGCGCACCCTGGCTACGACGACCGCGCAAGCTTCGGGCGAGCAGAGCTGGGCCTTTCCGCTGATGAGATCGAGGCGCTGGTGGCCTTCCAGGTCGCCGGCCTTGCCGCGGTCGTGCCCATCGCCTACGTGAAGCCCCACGGGGCGCTCTATCACCGCTGCCAGCACGACCCCGCTGCGGCCGAGGCCCTGGCCCGCGTCGCCAAGGCGCATGCGGTCGGGCTGATGGGCCAGCCGGGATTCGAGCTGCTGGCCGCTGCGAGGAGGGCGAGCGTCCCGGCCTACCGCGAGGGATTTGCGGATCGCCTTCTGCTCGACGACGGCAGCCTGGCCCCGCGCTCGCAGGCGGGCGCGGTGCTTGATCCACCTGCGGCGGCCGCGCAAGCTGTGCGTCTCGCCGGCTCGGGCGAGTTCGACACCATCTGCATCCACGGCGACTCACCGGGCGCGCCGGCCGTGGCCGCGGCGGTGCGCGGCGCCCTTCGCGAGGCTGGCGTTGTGACCGGGTGGCTGGCCGGCAGGTAGGTGGGCCCGGCCGAATCACTCGCGCTCAAGCTGGTGCTCACGCCGGTGCTCGTCGGCGCCGCGAGCCTGGCGGCCCGGAGGTGGGGATCGGAGGTCGGCGGCTGGCTCGTCGGCATCCCGTTCACGTCCGCTCCCGTCACGTTCTTCCTCGCGATCGGCCCCGGCGCGCATTTCGCGGCCGAGGCCTCGGTGGGCATCCTGGCGGGGACGATTTCGCAGGCGGCCTTCGCGCTCGCATATGCGTGGTGCGCTCGTAGCTTGTGGTGGAGCGTGTGCCTCGTCGCGGCCACGATCGCTTTCGCCGCCGTCACCGGGGTGCTGGTCGGGGTGAAAGCGACCGCGCCGGTCACCTTCCTCGCCGTCCTGGTGGTGCTCGTGGCGTCGCTCACCCTCATGCCGCGGCGCTCGGGCGCGACGCCACGAGCGGTGGCCCTGCCGCGGTGGGACATTCCCGCGCGAATGCTGGTGGGGACGGTGCTCGTGGTCGCGATCACGACCGCCGCTCCATTCCTAGGGCCTCGCCTGGCGGGGCTGATCGCGCCCTACCCGCTCTATGCCGCCGTGCTGGCCGTGTTCTCCCATCGCCTCCAGGGACCGGAGTCGGCGGTGAGCGTCCTGCGCGGCCTGCTGCTCGGGCTGTTCGCCTTCGCCGGATTTTTCCTCACCACCGCGCAGCTTCTCGAGGACACGAGCATGGCTCTCGCGTTCGGCGCGGCCATCGCCGTCGCGCTTGTTCTCCAGGCGGCGTCGCTCTACGCGGGCCGGCGTCTTGGCATCGCATAGTGATGCCCCTGTGATCACAGAGCTGAGTGAGCTGGGCGACCTGCGCGCCCTGGAGCGGCTCTTCGCCGAGGTGTGGGAGCGCCCGGACGATCCGCCTCTCGAAAGCGACGTGCTCAAGGCACTCGCGCTCTCGGGCAACTACATCGCCGGCGCCAACGTGGACGGACGCCTGGTGGCCGGCCTTGTCGGCTGGCTCGGCGGCCAGCCGCCAGATCAGCTCCACCTCCACTCGCACATCCTCGGCGTCCTCGCCGGCAGCCAGGTGCGAGGGCTCGGCTTCGGCCTCAAGCAGCACCAGCGTGCCTGGTGCCTGGAGCGTGGGGTCAAGGCGATCGAGTGGACCTTCGATCCGCTGGTGCGGCGCAACGCCTATTTCAACCTGAACAAGCTCGGCGCCGAGGCCCGCGATTACCTCGTCAACGTCTATGGCGAGATGACCGACGGTCTCAACGCGGGCGAGGAGTCGGACCGCATCCTGGTCCAGTGGCGGCTCGACTCGCAAGTGGCTGAGGAGGCCGCGGCCGGCCGGCCTCACGACCCACCCGAAGAGGACTTGAAGCGCTGGAATCTCGAGGCGCTGCTCGCCGTCGGTGCTGACGGTGAGCCCGTCCCAGGATCTTCATCCGCGCGTGTGCTCCTGTGCCAGGTGCCGGAGGACATCGTGGAAATTCGACGCTCCCAGCCGCAGCGGGGGCGCGAGTGGCGCATGGCTGTGCGCACGGCGTTGAAGGGGGCGTTCGAGGCCGGCTATCGGATTACAGGCGTGACTCGCACCGGCTGGTACGTCCTCGAGCGCGGATAGACATTCGAAAAATGAGAAGGAACCTGCCGGTTCCTTCTCATCGGGCGGCTGCCTCCCGCGACTCCGTCGCGGGGACCCCAGAGGACAGCCTAACCTGAACGGCTCACAAGATCTGTAGACACCTGGGGACTTCCCAGAAGTAGAAGCGGCGGCCCATCCTGTGGGTGCTTGACGCCCATAGGGAGGTACCGCCGTGACTAATGATGATCTGCTCTTCCGCCATCGCTTGCAGC